>Ga0247720_100045_pt1 | contig 64998 bp, 84 predicted proteins | sample MSEWel2015_12_15_FD_189078 | JGI IMG/M metagenome (GOLD analysis project Ga0247720, IMG submission 189078) | Subsurface sediment microbial communities from gas well in West Virginia, United States - MSEEL Well Study Marcellus 3H_2015_12_15 | ecosystem: Environmental > Terrestrial > Deep... | reverse complement strand
TTCTTCTGTACCTATATCGTTAACAATATTGCTCATCATTGAGCAATTCCACTTGAATCCTGTAGTTCAGTTTTCCCGTCGCTTTATACCTCACTTTTATCGGTTTGACAAGGCAGTTGAAATATATTTCAAGTATTTTATCTTCATGCACCACTATCTTTTCGACCACTCTTCTGTAAACCTCTTCAGGATTTTGAAGGTCATCAACCAGCGCATTGATTCTATCAATATATGATTTTAGCGTGTCCGCTCGTTTCTGATTGTTTATATTGATTTCCTCTATGTTCTTTATCTTTTTCTTTAACTCTTCAATCTCTTTATCGTATTTTTTGTTCATCAAAGTCACGTCCTGTTTGGATATAACCCCCTCCAGCATACTGTCAATTAATTTCTCTTTTTTCCTGTTAATGTTCTCTATTTGCTTTAATAACCCATCTACACTCTTCACCTTTACAGGGGTTTCATACTTTTTGATAAGTTCTTTAAGGTCATTTATGATTTGCTCTTTATTGTCCATAATCACATTTTTAAGAATGTATCCGATTATTTCTCCTAACACAACATGATTAATCGAGCCCTGATTGCAACCAATGACATTACCCAATTTATCGGTTTTTTTTGTACCATGCCTGACAAACTCTTCGCATCTCCATGCCCTGTATGTATCCCCGTTTTTCAATTTTTTAACCCTGCCAACAAATCTGCTCCCGCATTTGCCACAAAATATTTTCCCGCTGCACCAGTACCGATTACTGTACTTGCTTTTTTGTTCTTTAATCGTATTCCTCCTTTGCAATTCTCTTTGTGTCGCTTCCCACAGCTCCCTTGAGATAATCGGCTCATGATGGTCTTTTATATATATCATTTCTTCCTGTCCCTTGTTATACTTCTTTTTGTGGGTCAGAAAATCCGGCGTAAAGGTTTTCTTCTGACATAAATCACCCACATATTTTTCATTGCGTAAAATCTTTAAAACTGTGACATTACTCCAGTGAAGATTGCCCCTTTTGGTCTTTATGCCCGCTTCATACAATTCCCTTGCAATTGTATGTAAGCTTTTCCCTTCATTGGTAAACTTATGAAAAATCATTCTCACAATTTCCGCTTCTTCCTCATTAACACTCAACACGCCGTTTTTAAGATCATACCCCAGCGGTGCTCTGCCAAACACCACACCTTTTTCCATTTGCCTTTTTTGCCCCCATTTTACCCTCTGCGATATCCTGCGGCTCTCCTCCTGTGCCAAACTTGCCATTATAGTTAATCTTAACTCGGCATCGTCATCAAGGGTGTTAATATTATCGTTGATAAATATTACACCTACACCCATGCTCTTCAATTTGCGGGTATAGTATATACTATCCAGAGTATTTCTGGCAAATCTTGATATTTCTTTTGTCAGAATTAAATCTATTTTCTTGTATTTGACATCCTCAATCATTTTTAGGAATTCTGTGCGCTTTTCCGTTGATGTGCCGCTTATCCCCTCGTCCGCGTAGATATCAACCAATTCCCATTCATCATTTTTCCGTATGTATTCTTCAAAAAATCGCTTTTGTGATTCAAAAGAATTCACCTGGTCATCTTTATCCGTTGATACCCTGCAATACGCGCATACCCTTTTTTTTCTGGTAGACATACCAAACATTCCACCCTCCCCAGGACATAGTTACTATACTCTGCAACTTTCCATATTGGCGCCAAGACTTGTCCTTCCTGGAGGATTCGGCACCTGAAAACCTTCAGCATTAGATTATATCACAAAGATATATATGAGTGCACTCAAGACCCGTGAACTAATATAAGACATTCTGTATTCTTACGCTAGAAATGTCGATTTTTCAAAATTTACTGCATATTTTTGGTCAACGTATTTTTTATCTGCAAAGGTTGCGCTGTTTATATCTCTTATCATCTTGTTTAATTGTTCTTCTGTTATATAACCCTCTTTTTGTAACTGGCACAATACCCCTATTTTAAAGTTTTTTATCAGCTCTTCTCTTTCTCTATCCGAAATGCTAATTTTTATATTGCTGTTCACAATCACAGCGCTCCTCCCCTCAGATTTATTGTGACCTCCTCCCACCTTTAAAAAAGATGGGATTTCTTTCTCATCGAGGGAAACTTACACGGGTGTGGAGATTATTCTACAGCACCCGCGTAAGTTTCTCTCCCCGGAAACTTATATTCAGCATAAAACCCTCAAGCACACTGCTTTAGCTGTCAGCCTGTTGAAAGGTCATCGTCATTACATTCTATTGACAATGCCCTGTCCTTGACACCCCCTCACACAGAAAACGCAATGGGTTAACGGTGCAAAACCGCACAGGTTTATCAATTCTTATTTGCTTTGTGCTTTCAATATTTTCCACCACAGCTATCACCCTCTCCGCTATTGTCCTGTTTATCGCTGCACTCATCATCGCCTCTTCGCCTTCCTCTATCACTGCAACGTCAAACACTTTGTCGTTCATGTAAAAACTGATCTGATACGGAAAATCGCCGCGCATATGCCAGCTTACCCTCTTCCTGAAATGAACCAAAACCTCCAGAGCCTTTATCATCCTGTAATCCGGCTTTGATCCCAGGTAATATATTTCACCGTCCTGGCGTATCATCGTGCTGTTTACAGCCTTCTCAAGGAGCCTGTCAGTTGCATTGACAAGCTCCTTGAGCTGCTGTCTAGTCGCAGTTTTATACTCTCGCATGAAGTTTATAAGCTGCCGCTCCTTACCGGACAAATAAGGAGCCATTGTCCAACACTCCCTTCCTTATCAAGCGCACCAGCGACCCCGTTATCTTGCGCTCACCCACGTTTATCTTCTTTATCTTTACAAGTACTCTGTCACCCACCTCAAGGTCAAAGTTGCTCCACCGCGGATACGGACACAGTGCCGATACGCCCTGCTCAAGGTTCACAAAAACACCATACTGTGGCAATCCCGTTACCACCGCCAGATACTCACCGCCTATCCGGTATTTCTTCGGCACGTTTACAAACGGGTCGGGTTTCGCATCCTTCAGCGACAGCTTTATCCTCGGCGGGTCGGTCATAAGCTCAAGCTCCCTTATCACCGCAGGGACCCTGTCGCCTATCTGGACATGGTCGGCGGGGTTTGCTACGTACCCATATTCGATCTCATTCTTCGGCACAACTACCTCTACACCGTACAGGTCGACCCTTATCCTGTCTCTACCCACTGCTACCACCCGCACCATCACCCTGTCACCGGGCTTATGTCTCGGCAGTTCCAGCTTCCGCCGCAGCTCCTGTGCTGCCTTCCTGGACGCAACCGCTATTTCCTCCTCCACGTCTATGCCCTTCACTATGAAATCAATCTCGCTGCCTATCATCGACCTGATCACGCGCCAGTCTTCCCGCACGCCCATCTCGGTTATCGGTATGATCACCTTTATGCCGTTGTAAAACACTACACCGCAGTCGACCTGGTTGTCGTCCAGTTTGTGCTTTTCAACCGCTGACAAAATCCCTGTCAGTATCCTCTCGCTCTGCCTTGAGGCGAATATGTCCCTCCATTTCTCTTCATCAAGCATCAATGGTTTCACTGCCATTGAAATCAATCCTCCTTTGTCTTTTTAGTTTTCGCTCTTCCCTTTTTCGCGGATCCAAAAAGGTTTATCCTAAATACCGGAAAGTTTTGTTGCTTAAGGCATCGAGCCACCCCCTTTTTCCGTTGCTTTTTTGCTCTAACAAAAAAAGCGGGCATTTGTTTGCCCGCCTCTCTATCACCAAAAGTCGTCGTCTTTCACCGCGCCTACCTGCTCTTTCTCCCCATCGCCCCCTTTATCTCTTTCAAACCCCGCACCGTCTTCGGTCCCCGTTTCTTCACTGCGCACAGAAACTGTACCGGCTGCCGTCGCCGCCTTTGCCCACTCCCTCTCCGCTATCGGGGCCGGTTTTAACCGCCCGGCCAGTGGATGTCTTGTATAGTCCAGCTTCTTTATAATCAGCGGCTTCTGCCCGCGCAAAATCAGTATGGCGCTGTCATGCGGTAAACGCAATATCTCATCAGTGTTGAGCAGGTTCCTGGAGCTGGTGCCAAATGACACCTCACCAAAATCGAAAATGCCTTCCAATCCCGCCTTTTTCCGTGTGTTTATCGTGCGTACCGTGCTCTTGCCCAGCAGCTCGCTCACAAACTCCGCTGTCATTACATCCGTCGCACCAAGAAACAGCCTGCTGTCGCAGTTCCCTATTATCTCCTGCCATGCGTCGTTCGGATACCGGTTCTTCAGCTGCGCTATGTTCTGGAATATTATCGAACAGTGCAGTCCCCTCGACCGCATCGTGCTTATCTTCTTTGTGAAGTCCGGTATCGCGCCTATATTCGGAAACTCGTCAAGCAGGAAATACACCTGTTTCTCACCCGTGCCTCCATTTGAGTCTGCATACCGCATGAGCTTTATAAACAAAAACGAAAAAAACAAACCGGCCAGAAAATCGAATGTTGAGTCGGTGTCGGGAAATACAGCAAAATATGCGCATTTTTCTTTCGCTGGAAGCGTAAGGTCTATATCGCTGGTTGCAGTCAGCTCGCCCACCAGCTGGTTCTGAAACACCTGCAACCTCGTCCCAAGACCTATCACCACGCCCGTCCTCACCCTGTCATCTGCCTGCGCATATATGTTATACGGCATCTTAGCCGGGTGATCCAGCGGCAGGCGGAAAAACATCCTGTCTATCTCCTCGCGGTCCTTTTTGGCAAGCAGTGTGTACACCGCCGCAAGGTTCCTCTGCTCCCTGGGATACTCATTCACCACGTACAGCACCAGCGCCTTCAAAAGATTTTGCTCTGCTCTGTCCCAGAACGGGTCGCTCCCCTTCGTCCCCGGTATCTTCGTGTTCGCTATCACCACCTCCGCAAATGTCTGTGCGTCCACATCGCTGGTCACCTCGCTTATCGGGTTCCACCTGTCTGACCTCGTCATGTTCACCAGATTGAACACCCTCACCGTGTACCCCATTTCTTCCAGGTATTTCGCTGTGTCACGTGCCAGCTCGCCCTTGGGGTCCGTCAAGATCATGCTGTGCCCTTCTCTCGACAGCTGCAGTATGTTCGTCCGCACATAGGCCCTCGACTTCATGCTCCCGCTCGCACCAAATACCGCAACATGGCGGTTGAAATATGCGCCTGGCGGAAGACTTACTACCCTGCCGTTGAGCTCACCAAAGATTATCCCGCTCCACCTGCCTACATTCAGCACCTTTTTTGCTTCCTCTGCCGTCATAAAACCCGCCGTGCCATGCGTCCCAACTTCGGGAATGTACTGCACACCACTTTCTTTCACCCTCGCTGCATACGCTATCAGGAAAATAAAAATAAACAGCGCAGCGCTTATTACCAGCCACGGCACATAAAGCTGATGGCTTATAAGCTCCCTTATGCATAATAGTGGGTTGCGGTACAGCTTGCCTATTACCGGTAAAACGGTCGCTGCATTTCCTTCACCGTTCTTTATCATCACATAGCCGGTTATAAGCGGTACCAGCAGCCATATGCTCACAAATAAATAAAGAGCTGTCATTGCAGCTCCTGCTATCAGTTTCTTCGCTTTTTCCTCGCTCACCAAGTTTGCTGTGCCCCCCTTTGTCTTATACGTTGACAAATATATCTAGTGCTTCTTTCAAGTAAATACGCTTCACCTTCAACAATGCATTCACTATTTCCGGGTCAAATGCTGTCCCGGAACGCTGCTTTATGCTGTTCAGCGCCCAGTCAAGTGCCAGCTTGTCCCTCCCACCGCCAGGGTTCACCAGGCTGTCAAGCTCGTCCGCCACACCAATTATCCGTGCCATAAGCGGGATCTCCTCACCTTTTAACCCCTCCGGGTAGCCGCTGCCGTCCCACCGCTCATGATGATACAACACACCGGGCAATGTGTGCTCCAAATACCGGTTCTGCTTTATATACTCATACCCCTTCTTCACATGCATCGCATAAACTTCCTGCATGTGCGGAGGAAGGGTTACCATTGATGGAACGGGGGCCATCTTGCGTATGTTCTCCGGCAATGCAACCATCCCAATGTCGTGATAAGATGCTGCTTCGTCCAGCCCTTTTACTTCCGAACGGCGTAGGTCCAGCACGTCCGCTATGGCCATCGATATGTGCGTCGTCCGCAGACAGTGGTTCCACAATATTAAATCCTGCGCTCGAAATGCCTCGCTTATCTTTATCGCTTCCGTTATGTGTTTTGTCATCCTCATTGCTTATCACCACCATCTTTTTCAATCAGTCTCTCTGCATCCACTGCCATCACTTCAAACTTCGGGTACTTCTGCCTGTAATACTCTTCCCGGTCTTTCAGGCACACTATTACCACATTGCCCTGTGACCGGATCCGCCTGTATGCTAATAGCTCGGCATATTCGTTCAGCCGGGCTATCTTCTCAATGTCATTGAATATCAGCACCACCGCTTGCCGCCCATTGTCCACCGTGTAGTCCGCACCCTTCCATTCAGGTGGGCCGCCATGCTCAAACAATATCTGCGCTGCCTTCTTTATCAGGTTCTCACTTGCCGCACGCTTGAGCAATGCTAGATTGATGTCGTTGTATAAAAGCAGCCACTGCTCCATCAGCCCCATAGGCTCTTCCCCGTAATCTTGCATTGCATTCTCGCTCTCTGCAAATATCACTGCGCGGTTGAGTCCCAGCGTCACCGGCAGGTTCATTATTTCTTGCTTTAAATTGCGCAGGCTTTTATCACGCGGCTCTTTCCCTATGTTGTATACCGCGTACTCTACCTCCTTGTTGCCGATAACTCCGTACAGTCTCGCACCGCGAAGGCTCAATCCTCCTCTTTCCTCTTTGTACCGCCAGCTCGGTATAAAGTCCCAGCCACTCCCTGATATTTTAACTGCAAAATCTGCAACCTTGGGATAACGTGTTTCACGAGATATCGAATCAGGCAATGCACGACAAGGAAAATTGTTTTGTTCTAAAAGCTCCCTTCCTGCTTTGGTTAAGTATACCAGGTTTTTCTTCCTGCTGATCAGTTTTGCTTTCTTGAGTTCGGTTATTCTGTCTTCGTGATATTTCTCTGTGCCAAATATCTTTCCCACGGTGTCCACTGAGACTACAGCGTACTCCGCCAAATATTTTAACAATTCCCAATCCCTGGATGTTATTCTTATTTTCTTACAGGCAGACAAATTTATTTCCCTCCTCTTTCACCGATTCTCTAAAATGGGTTTCTGCACTTCCACAGGTTACTCGCCAATGGTGAATACTGCCTCGTAGCCTCGCCTTTTTTGAGCACAAAATTGGCAAAGAAAAGCTTGAAATTAACAAGAAAAATGGGCTGTATAATTATCGGGGCAAATAAAGGTCGGGACTACATTAGAAAAAATCCCGATAAAAAAATTACATTTTTATCCATTATTGCACAATAAAGGAAGAATTTTTGCCATGTTGTTGTAATCGAAAATATAGATTTCTGTACGCATTGTATCGCTTATACTTCCCTCAACGCCATAGGCAAGGTGAGAGATGGTATCGTCTTTTATAAGGCCGGAAAGAACGATACCATCAAGAATGGGTTTTATAAGCCGGTTGTCAGCATCCCAGAATTTACCCGGGTAAAACAGTTTTATGTACACAAAGACTTTTGGATAGGTCGGACATTTTATACTCCATAGAGCTGCCTTTACAGTTTTCTGCCATAGATTGTAATTTTCTCTGTTTGTACGTTTGTTTTTAAAAGGCACGTCCGGGATTGTGATTTTGATGTAGTCGCCGCTGTTTTCTATCTTCCAGTCGCACTGCGGGGGGACAATAAAATCTTCATCCGGTATGTCGGAAGATTTTAAGAGTTCGGCATTGTAACGGTCTGCCATTTTGAGCAGTTCAAGGCGCAGGTTTTCCACCATAGCGAGGGTTTTTTCAAGAGAGTCTTTCAACAAGAAGCACCTCCTTAACTATCTGCCCATAGAAAGAATTTGGTCTATCCCTTTTTGCAGTTTTTCCATGAACGGGTCTATCTGTTGTTCTGGTTTGGCATCTTTGGTAGGAGAGTAATTTACAGCACCGTTTTTGAGCAGTTCGGCAAGCAGTTCTTCCAATTTTTGAATTGAGCGTTCTATTTTATCGAGCCTTTCATTTACGTGCTGCAGGTTTTGTGAAAGAGAGTCTTGCTGCTTGTTTTTTTCGGCCTGCAGATGTTTTATAAGAGCTTCACGCACAAATTCTGTGCGCTTGGATGAAGGTATGGAGGACAGCGCTTCGTACAGTTCGGAGTGTTTGTCTTTGTATATACGGAGATAAATGCTTAGCATGAAACCTCTCTCCTTAACATTTCCTGCCAATTATGGGACTGCAACAGAGATTTAGTTTTATTGCCTTTAAATCCTTGATATATAAGGGATTAAAGGTGCAACAATATACTGCAACAAAAAATATTTCTATCGGCTTATATCAAGCTCTTATCAAGCTCTACATGGTGCAACAGCAAGTCAGCTCAAAAACTGGAAAATCTTTTAACTATTTATTTCCACATATGGGATTGCAACAGCAATTAAACTCAATAAGCCTCAAAGGCTTGATACGCAAGGGATAAAAGGTGCAACAGTATTTTGTTGCAGTTTGATTATCAAACAATCATTTAATCCACTCATATCAAGGCTTAGAATATGCAACAGAAACATAGAATCAAAAATGGAAATTTTAAAGCTGTATTAAATTTCCGTTTTTGGTACTGCAACAAAATTACAAACCATCGTTTATAAACCCTTGATAAATAAGCTTTTGAAGGTGCAACAACATTTTGTTGCAGTTTTGCTTTTGTATAACCATTTGGCCCAGAATTATCAAGGCTTATAAGGTGCAACAAAAATCGGTAAAGATAACTGGAAAAAGGGAGAGGGTGGCAATGGCTATTTTAGTCTGCTCATTGCCACCTTAAGGAAGCCTTTTGCATTTGCCATCTGCGCATCTTCAACCAGGGTTACACGCGGATGGAAAGCCTTAAAATATGTAAACAGGTCTATGCCACCGCCACCGGAAATAAAGATTGTGCTGAACAGATTGAATTTTTCGGCCCATACTCCTTTGACCTTGTTTTGTATCGTCCTTGCTATATACTCCCTTACATCTGCGAGTTCTCTTGTTATATCCAGGTACTGCGACTGATAGAATATCTTTCCCTTTCTGACCAGAGCCAACAAATCCGAGGTGGCGAGCTTTGAGCCACCGGTCCGTTCTGTGAAAAGTCTGTCGGCTGCAACCAGCATATCGGACATGCCAATATCTACTGTTCCCGAGAGTTCCTCTTCCAGCGAGAAGGTGTCATTCACCGAAAAGGCCACAAAATCGGTAGTCTTAAAGCCTATATCAATCAGTCCAACATAAGAGTTTTCTATCATGTATTTTTGAGGATCGCTCATCATGACATAGTAAATGGCACCGGCAGCTTGCGGGAATACTAAAAAGTCCGATATTTCGACATATTTCTTCTGTGCAAAATCAACGTAGAAGACCTCTGCAGAAAAAGTCTTAAGGAGCGACTCAAACTGCTCTTTCTGGTGCACGTACTGTTCAAGGGGTAGTCCGGTGGCCACCTTCACCTGGTGTTTGCCTTCCGGCAAGAACAGTGTTAACCCTGTCGCCAGCAGCACGTGTGTCTCGTCCAGATTGAGCTTGTTGTCATCCAGGATAAAACTGGAAGACAATTGTTTTTCGGCCAGCTTGCCAACGAAATATTCCCTGTAACCGGCAGGCTCGATGATTTTTATGTGCAGGTTTTCAAGTAAATCTTTGTTGCCCTGGCTCCAAGCAGCAGCAAGCTGCCTGTCATGCCCTCTTGTTACCAGCGAGGGAAATACCGCCTTATTGTTGCTCTCCGTCACAATTTTTGTGTAACCATATCCTATATCTATACCTATCAGCATTTTTCCTCTCCTTCCTTCAAATTTTCGTTTTAAAAGCGTTTTCTTCAAGGGAATATATAATCCTATTACTCTTTTTACAAAATTGCTGTACGGGCGTTTTTGTACGTTTTAAAGGCATTTTGAACGAGGGGGTTATCCCCATATTGCCGTGACCACTGCAAATAGAGCGGTGGCCAGAAAAATGGACGGTGCGAAAGGTGTCTCAATTTTAAACGGGTTCTGTTTTGTTGCAATGCTCTGTACAAGAATGTATACTATTCCTATAAGGCACGAGCAAAAGACCAGCATAGGAGAGCGCCACCCGAGGAAAAGCGACAGCGCGCTCAAGAGTTTCACATCACCTCCCCCAAATTTCCCTTTTGAAATAACATACACAGCATAAAGGATTATAAAGATCACTGCTGTGGCGATAACAGCATCGAGTATTCCGCCGGTAAAAATTCTGTAGATTATACCGTACAGGGAAATAGCCAGCACTACCCAGTTGTCTATCTCTCTGCGTTTTAAGTCTGTGTATGCCGCGTATGCTGTTGCTCCAATAATCGGTAAAGATATAAGGAACTGCATCTTTTTTATACCACCTCTTCCAGTATCTCTTCTGCCTGCGCATCCAGGTCTTTTACCTCTATAGCAGGCGCATTTAAAAGGTCTGTAAATGTGCGCCACATGCGGCTTACCGGGTTGACCACCACAAGGACATAGTCATAACGACTGCAGTTTTCCCTTATGCGGTTTATCTCGCCGGGTGTTGCCTTAGTCAGTAACAAGACCTTATTTGATGTCTCCAGTGCTGCACGTACCAGTGCGTTGTTTTCGTTCGGCAGGTCGATGATTATGAAGTCAAACAGCGCCCTGCCGTACTCTATCATCTGTTTGACGTCTTCAGGTGTTATGTTCTCCACCAGCGTTAAACGTGGTGGAGCCTGCATGATGTAGATGTTGGACCTGAATTCTATAAGGCACTCCTCAAAGGCCTCGCGGGTGCGGGACTTCAAATACATTCCTACATGCGGTATCGCTTCCAGATTGAGCATATAACTCAAGTCGCTACCACCGTCTTGAAAATTCAAATCAAGTACGAGCACCTTTAAGTCTTTTGGAACGGTTAGGGCAAGGGTCTTGGTAAGGGTTGTCCGCCCCACGCCGCCTTTGACCGACCAAACACTTATAACCGATTGTTTGTAGACCTGCTTGCGGTTTTTTGATTTCAACAGCGTTTTCTTCAGCGTGTTTGTCAATTTTGACACTGTGTTGCCGCCAGCAAGATAGTCCGATAAGGGCACTATCTTTATATCTTTCCTCGCCGCTTCATCCAGGAGTGGAGTTATATCCTCGGTATCGTAAATAACAGTCCTGTATTTATGCTTGTTTAAAAGCAGCAGTGCCGATTCAACAGATGTTGTCACTACAAGGTCTTTTTTCTGCACCTTCTTTATGCTCACCGGGTTGTTTGAAATTAGCAGTTCTATGGCAGTCCCCTCCTTTATCTGACATTTTTTATAACGGCAAAAGCCCTAAACTGAAAATCAACCGGCGAGATCTCGCCGGACATATAATCGGGACTTTTGTAATAGTTGTGGGTCGTATAACCCTCTACAGTCAAGTATCCATTTGCTATGCTTACTTGTGTTACAACCGCACTTCTATTGTAGCTTAAAAAGAAGTTTTCTACAAATGTTTTTATTGCGTCTTTGTACTCCTGTTTATCCGATACCGTGCCATATGCTGCTATTTCACTGTATGCTACCCTGTAGAGTTCACGCGCCGCTGCTGTTACCGCCTCATCGGCTATAATGTCCACCATGCTCTTTTCGTTTACAAGCAAAAAAGTGTTGAAGTACAGCAAAACAAACATGAACGAGACGGCCATGAGCAGAAAATAAAAGAGTACCATACCGACTCCTCGCTTATCCCTGACTATCATGGCAGTTCCTCCATAACCTGCGAGCTTACTCCTCTGACCTGTGGCGGCGGGAAAACGGTGAAAAACTGCGGTACGGTATAGGTTATTTCCACCGTAATCTTGCTGCCGGGAGAAATACCGTCAGGGGCTGAAAATATTATCTCGGACCGTTCCTCCCAGCCGGCAAGGAACCGTTTACCGTATTCCTCGGCCACGGCTACAGCCGTGTCATACGGCGTTTCGCTCTTGGCCGCAGCACGTGCTGCTGAAAAGGCCGCAGCGTTTACGGCAAGCTGTGCGGTTGCCACGCCTATAAGCTGCATCATCATACCGGCTACAAGAAACATGATAAACAGCATGAAGGCTGTAACCATGAGTTCGGATACGCCACGTCGATCCTTTGATAACTCGTGCACAGAAGACCCCTCCTTTGTGCCAGGAAAATTAGTCCTTTCAATATCGACTGCATCGCCTCCTTTCTACCAAAAAGCAAAAATGGGAGAGGCAAAGAGCCTTCTCCCATTTCGGATAAAGAACTGACAGCAGATATCCTTATTGTGCCGGATTCCAGGTGCCGGGTGATTCGTTGATAACACTGCTTACATTTCCCACCATTTTATCCCATACATTTTTTATCGTGTCACGTGCGCCGGGGAATACCACTACCAGGATCAATGCAGCAAGTGCCAGCACACCTACAACTTCAAGCAGGTGGGAGACACCCTTCTTATCGGCGAAAAAGTCCTTTACCCTGTTGCTGACGGCTACATAGGTTTTCAGCATACCCTCTTTCACCTCCTTCTTTACAGAATGCAGAGAACTCATGATACCCTTCTGCATCTTACATACCTCCCTTTAAAATTTTTTGTTTTTTGTATAAGTACCGGACGTTTGTCCGGCTGTTTGTATCACCCGAAAATATTCAATGCCCCCATGTTCGCCAGGAGCGGCACAAGTATCATCACAAGCAGCGGGATAAAGTATCCCAGGAACACCACAACAAACAGTCCATTGTCAAGCACTGTGGCACGTTTCATCTTTGTGTTAAGCCGTTCTTCTTCTATGTCGTTTAATATATCTTGCAGCTGTGCGGCCAGACCGCGCGGCGATTCCTTCGATTTCATCAAAACGCGCACCACACGCTGAAAGTATTTGTTCATACTCCTGTTTGCCGCTTCCTGCAGCGACACCTCAAGCGGTACACCCAGATTCAGGCGGTCAACCGCTCCCTTTATAATATCGCGCATAACCCCTGTCTTGTTTTCGGCTATATACTGCAGTATGTTCTCTACCGGCATTTCTACCGATAACCCCTGGACAAGTAAGTTCACTATTGCCGGCAGTTCGTTGTCCCTCATAAGGCGGGTCTTATACTCGTCTATGGGTTTCTGGTAATTGACGTATATCAGTATCGCAAACCCGGCTGCCCCAATAATGAGCATCATGGGGCTGATACCACGCACAATCCCCAGGGCAATAATCAGGAGCAGAAAACCTGCGAGCACCACGACTGCCGAGAAAAACTCTTCAGCGGTTTTTACCTCGAATACGAAGAGGCGTGCACCACCAACATTGCGCAGGTCGCGGTCAATGCGCCTGCGCAGGTTTTCACCGACGACCTTTTCAACCATACCCTTTTTAACAAAGTTTACTCGCCTGAAGCTGGAGTGTTTGAGCTTCAAAGTTCGGACACCTCCTTGTTGATGCGGCGGAGGATGTACAGCGTTGAACCGGCATAACTGGCTGTTGTGTAGGCAAGAGCAACTTTGCCTACAATAGTATTAAAAGCTGCGGAAAATTCAGGTGAGGATGAAAAGATAAAGAACATTATACCGGCCATAACACCTGCTATACCGAACATCATCGTCTTTATCTCTGTCAGCTTGGTGGATACCTGTGCATTTTGTTTCATGCGCTGTTTTATCTTCTTGGATACTTCTTCGCATACATCAGCCACAGAAGCTCGCATCTGATATGCAAACACAATGCTGTCAACCCAGAAATCTATCATCGTGCTTTCCGATGTCCTGGCAAAATCGCGGAGTGCCGTGAGCAAATTTATACCTGTGTCCACCTTGTGCAGTATCCTGTTCAATTCTCCGCGCAAAGGTTGGTCCGTTTCTTCCGCTACCTTTCTTATGGCATTTTCTAAATTTGGCACTATCTTTAAGTGGTCCGCTATGTCCTGGACGGCTTCTGCAAACTGGTGATTGAGCTTCACATGCCTCCTGGTACCGACCATGTTCAAGAACCACGGGACGGCAAACACCAGAACAGCCGGGACCACTGCGCTTAACCAGCCAAACCCCAGCATCACCATTGCCGCAAATATCAGAATATCGAGCACCACAAAAGTCAAAAAGGCATCTTCAGCGTTGATACGGCTCAACCCGGCACGGTTCAAAAGATTGCTTATATCTGTGATGAGGTTATTGTATCCCAGTGCTTCCAGCAGGCTGAATGAACGTTTTGCACGCGGAGCTACCATTTGCCGTTCGAGCAGGCGGATGAGCTTCTGCTTCCGGTATTCCCTGTAGGAATGGATAAGTATCACAATCATGAAACCGCCTACAGCAGTTATGGCTGCCATAAAGAGTATCAGGGACATGATTATCAGCCTCCGTAAATGTATTCGAGCACGTAATTACCGTTATCGTCCACATCCAGAAGTTCCGCTATCTCCCCTATCGCGCGCCTTTTGGTATTGCCCAGTTCATCGCTTTCAAGATAAAGATAGACCAGGACATCTATCGCCCTGGCTATCATGCGTCGTATTAACACCTTGTCCAGCGGTTTGTACTCATTTATGAGTGTTTCCAGTTTATCAAGCCCCAGTAATGATGAGCTTGCGTGTATGGTCGTCATTGAGCCTCTGTGACCGCTGTTTAGCACGTTCACGAGGGTGAAAGCCGATTCCGGGGTACGGATCTCCGTCAGGATTATCCGGTCAGGGTTGGCACGCAGACAGTCGTTTAGGAGGTCCTCATACGTTATCGCACGCGCACCTTCCGTCCTGTCGCGGGTCTTGAAATAATAGACATATTTCAGCGGTGCCTGTATCTCCCTGGTGTCCTCAAGCACCGCCACAATATGGTTGGGATGGATATAATGTGTCAGTGAGTTTATAAGCGTGGTTTTTCCTGCACCGGTTTCGCCTATTACCATGATGTTTTTGCGCTTTTTTACAGCGTCAATCAGATATTCGGCTACCGTACCGCTGAAAGATTCAGTGCACTTTTTCCCCCTGTAAATTTGTGAACGCCGTACCGTTTCGGCTACAGGAGCGAGCAAATCGGGCAGCCCTTCCGCTAATTCATCTAACTTCTGCATTAGCTTCTGGTGACGACGTATCACTATATACGGTTCGGCAGCTTCGGGTGGAATGACCACAAGTACACGGGACCCGTCGTACAGCTCTGCGTCGACCGACGGCTCGGCTTCCGATATGTTCTTGTTGGCCGCCGCAACTATGCGCCGGTATACCGTTTCGACCTGATGAAGGTCTTTGAAATTTTCGGGTGCATCGTGCTTTACCCCGTCTTTGACGTACATTATCCTGGTGCCAAACACTATTATGTCGGTTACACCTTCCATGCGCAGGTATTTTTCCAGCGGACCAAGGCCGTACAGTATATTGAAGACCTCATCGATTATAATGTCTTGCTCGGATAAATAGTGGGGGAAATTAATTTCCAGATATCGCGTTACTGCTTCTCTTACCGCAATTTTTATGTTTTCAAGACCGGTAATGCCTATAAGTTCGGGCCTTACGGCCTGTGCTATCAGGTCATAATCAGCCGTTCTGGTTCTGTTTATTGTCCGCGATCTTTCCGTCAGCGTTTGCGCCATCTCTTCCCCTCCTTAAAAAAGCCAGCAAGCCGCTCTTCGGTTTTTCAAAAATATCCGGCATTAAATAGTGAAGGATAAACTGCATGTGTTTCTTGAGCCGGATATCACGGTAGGAACTCAGTCCCCTCAAATACGGTATGGTGTGTATGATCGGTATCTGAGGCCCCGTTAGGTTTACACACTCCATTCCCTTCCGTTTGTGCATGTTTACAACCTGCACAAACCTGGTAAGGTCTATAAAATTGTTTGTACTCGCCCAGTCCAGAGCACCTATTGTACGGCTAACAACCGAGCAGTTGTCAACCGATACCAGCACGATTCTGTCCGCAGTGTTGAGTGCATCTATGATGGCCGGGCAAAAAAGGGGTTGAATGTCAACCAGTATCAGGTCGTACACTTTTGCCAGTCCAGCAAACAAATTGTTTACATCGTTTTCCTCAAACCGCTCCGGTATGTCTGCATAACCGCCGGGTATGGCATCAAACTTCTCTCCTTCCGGGCGCTGTGCTGCATACTCAATACCGCTCCGCATTGCCGTGTAAACGTTCTTTCTCCTGTCAATGTCCAGCAGCGAGGGGAAATCGCCGGGCGTGAAGTCAAACTCTACAGCGCAGACCTTGAGTCTGTTCGCTGCTTCCCTTGCCAGTGCAAGAGTCAAAAGCGTATTACCCACCCCGCCTTTGGGGGAATATATCGCTACTATCAATGCACGTCACCTCCCCCTTTTTATGGCAAAACTTTTTCGTTTACATTGGAATTGTCTTGTTCAGCATTGTTTGCACTGTTTACATTGTTTACATCAGCAGGTGGAGCAGTATTGGCAGGCTGCTGCCCCGTCACCTCTGCAGACAGCGGCTGACCTTTGTTATTGAGTATCTTGTAAGCACCGCTTGCGATGTAGGGTATCATAAGCCGTGCATTATCCAGCGTGGTCTTGATTATTGCATACTGCTGCTGACCGCCGGTAGAGCTGGCAATGCTTTTTATCTGATGTATCTCTATGTTGTCTATGAGGACCGGTGTGGTGTTTGTCTGGTTAGATGGCAGAAGAGCCAGCACGATCTTTTTGTTAAACTGTGCAACGCTGCTGTCCATAGCAGGAATGGGTATGCTGAGGAGGATTTCATCTTCCTTGAGTTCCACATCCTCCGGTGACACCACAATTGAGCGGGGGATGAGATCTCCCGGCACACGCCCTACCAGGAGCATCTTGCCCACCACTTCATCGGGAGATTTAACCACGTCCCGCGGCACCGCACTCACTGGCATGGGTTTTACGGTTATCATCGATGGCACTACTTCCGTTGTCTCGCTTATCTGCTGCTGTACTACCACCACATTTGTCGTGCCCTCTTTGTTGTAAAAGAAAAGGTAGGCTGCCACAAAAATAAGGATGGCTGCTGCAATCGCTATTTTTATTATCCTGCTCATGTTTTATTTTGCCGCTTCTTTTGAGAAGAAGCGGCAATTACACCTCCTTCCGATTGAGTTTATCTGCTTTTGATGAGGCACCAGTACACATACAGTGAGACAAAGAGAACGGACAATGCTCCAACGATAAGCAAAATAATTCTGTCCTGCATAGCAAAAATGAGGAGCTGCCTTTCAGTTTTGTAGGTTGAAAGGCAGCTCCTCGCCCCTCCTTTCTGTTAATTTTGCCTATTTTGTCGGGTTAACAACCGTCAGCGGGTCAATATAGTTACCCTGCGTATAGGGACCAAGTGTGACACGGAAGTCGAGATGAGGACCGGTTGCCCGTCCGGTGCTTCCCACCTTCGCTATAGCCTGGCCTTTGCTTACGGTCTGACCGTTTGATACTAGGATATTGCTGCAGTGACCGAATATGAAGTCGTAGATACCCGAACGTATCACCAGTATATTGCCAAAGTCTTCGCTGTAGCCGGTGTATACGACTTTTCCGTTGTCCGGTGCTACAATGTTTGTGCCCTCCGGTGCGGGGATGTCTATGCCGTAGTGCATTCGTACAACGCCGTCTATTGGGTCAACGCGCATGCCGAAATACGATGATATCACCGTACTGCCGGGTACCGGCCATGCGAGGTCACCGGCAGAGCCGCCGAGAGTGAGCACTCCGCTGGCAGGCCATACACCGCTGTACTTCCATGTGTTGTTTCCGCTGTTGGTAAGCGCGGGCTGGAAACCCAAAGACAACGGTAAGACTGAGGGCCTCAAAAGCGTTGTGGCAATCCCGTTCACAGGGATGTACACCGTAACCGAGAAGCTCTTTTCCTCTCCTTCACAGGTATAGTATCCGGTGAAGGTGAACGGCGAGTTGGGTTTACCGGCTTTATCGTACTCGTAGACAGCCCGGTATGACCCGCTGCCTGCAGAATAGTTGGTGAGCTTGCTGTAAGTCAATGTACCCCACGAATATGTCTCGGGGACGGTATAACGGTTTATCCTGTGCTGGGATTCTGCTCGGGTTACGGTTATCGGTTCGCTGCGCAGCACGGTCTTGTCAGCCCTCAAAATCAGCAGGTTTAGATTGTCCCAGCTGATGGTTATATCCATTCTGGACGGCTGTCCATCGGCGGTCTTGTTCCACCTTGTAAAAACATAAGTGGGTGTTTTGGTGATTGTGATGGTCCCTGCCACCGTTTTTTCCGGTTCCTGTACTGTGACCGTGCACTGTGCTTGTTTGCCTTTGTATACTGCTGTTATTACCGCCTGTCCCACAGCCCTGCCAGTTATGGTCCCATTTGGGCTTACCGTTACTATTGAGGCATTGCTCGAACTGTACTGTGCCGAGGTGGTTATATCTTCAGTCTTAAGATGGTATACCGCTTTCACTGTAAGCTGCAGCGTCTCGGTGCGTACTATGGTAACGGCAGAAGGTATCACTTCTATATATTTCAGCCCATCAATTGTGTAAGGACCAAAATATGTTGTTGTCACGTTCCCTGCTGTGTCGGTCACTTTCACATGTAAGTACCATACCCCAGGTGTTATCTGTGTAACGGGGGACTCGTAGTTGTTCCATTCCGTTGGGGTGGCAGTATCGGTGCTCCAGGCATATAGCCTGTCCTTTATCCCTGATCCACCGGTGTCCGAGAAGGTAAGTGCTACGGTAACCGATGTGTCTCCCCACTCCCTACTGAACGGGTTGGCTGATACCGTTGGTGGAGTCCTGTCTATCTTGTATGGTCCAAAGTATGCTGTATATACATTACCTGCTGCATCTACAGCCCTTACATGCAGATACCACATCCCTTCACCGGATTGTGTGACCGGCGAAGTGTAATTGGTCCATGTTGATGGTGTAGCGGTTGATGTGCTCCATGCATACTGCCGCGTTGTCAAGCCGGAACCACCACTATCACTGTAGGTCAGCGTTACTGTTACACCCGTATTACCCCACTCTCTTGTTGATGGATTTGCTGTTACAGCTGGTCTTGTCTTGTCTATTTTGTACGGTCCAAAATATGCATAGGTGTAATTTCCCGCATTGTCTTCTGCCTGCAGGTGCAGGTACCACACACCTTCGCCGGTTTGAGTTAAATTCCCCCCCGTATAATTTGTCCATGCTGAAGGTTTAGCTGTAGATGTACTCCATGCATACTGTCTGTACTTGAACCCAGAGTCTCCTGCATCGCTATAAGCAGGTATTACTGTTACATCGGTATTGCTCCAGTCTCTTGATGGTGGAGTTGCGGTTATAACCGGTGCTGTCTTGTCTATTCTTGCCTGTGCGCTGGATATAGGAGAGCTATTGCCAGCATTGTCTATCGTTCTTGCCTCTATTGTGTGTATTCCTTCTGCCGAGATTGTAAACCTCGAATGATAGACAGTCCATGCGCCTCCGTTAATCCTGTACTCTGTCCTATTAATGCCACTTAAATTATCTTCTCCCGGTATTATAGCTACAGTTACGTTTTGATTTGTCCAGGTTGGTGGATCAACATTTATAATGGGCGCTGTTGGTCCTGTTCTATCTATCCTTGCCTGTTTGGTGGATATGCTTGATATATTCCCTGCCCTGTCTATAGTCCTAGCTTCTACAGTTGTAATTCCTTCGCTTGTTATTACAAAACTGGAAGAATAAACCTGCCAGTTTCCTCCATTGATCCTGTACTCTGTTCTATCCACGCCACTATGTGCATCGGTTCCTGGTATTATTGTTACTGTTACATTGCCATTTGTCCAATTCTCTGTTGATAATGTTATGCTCGGCGGTTCGGGTGCTATCTTGTCTATTTGATAAACCCCTGAAGTAACAATGTTGGACGTATTATCTACGTTGTCTGTTGCTCTTGCTCTTATCCTGTACTGTCCTGTGTTTGTCAGTGTTACTGTTGTCGAAAGCGTTGAGGTATGAGTACTGCTTGTTACTGTTGTCCATGTTGATGGCCATGTTGCACCGCCATCTGTTGAAACTTGATATTCTATTCTCTTTACCCCTGAACCGCTGTCTGTTGCCGATATTGTTACCGTTATATTGCTGTTTGTCCAGCTCTGGCTGTTGGGTGTTATGGTTACTGTGGGCGGTGTTCCATCTGTTCTCAAGTAATAACCGGTGCCTCCATAACCCAATCCATTCCATGCATAATCATAGTAATAATACAAAACCTGGTAGGAATGCCCATCTGTTTTTGGTCTTACCTGCCAGGTTGTCTCCCTTTGTCCACTGCTATTATATGTCCTTGATACTGAAACTATTTCAATGTGTGTGAAATCATCATAAGGACTCCACGATGCCCAATGGTTGCTCGCTTCGTTCCAATCGTGATAAGCTCTTGTATCTATATTACTTCCCAGAAATCTAATGTAATGCCGTCTTATCCCTGAAGGTACGTCACTACCTCTTATCGCTATAGTTACAATGTCATTTGGTCTTACCCAATAGTTGTTTCCGCTTACATACCTGTGCCCTGATATTGTGTTGCTCACATGTGTTGGATTAGTTTTATCAATAAGGTATGAGCCTGATGTAACTGTACTGCCCGTGTTCCCAGCATTATCTACGGCATATGCTCTTATCCTGCGGTGCCCTTCTGCAGTTAAATTTACGGTTGTTGATGTTCCAGTTACTTTTGTCCAGTTCGTCCATGTGGAGCCTCCATCTGAAGACAAAGAATAATAGAACTCCTTAACACCGGAACCCCCTGTATCTGATGCTGTTATGGTTACTGTTATATCTTGGTTTGTCCAGTCTCTGTTATTGGGACTAAAAGATACTGTTGGAGCGGCCTTGTCTATCCGATATGGTCCTTTATAATCATATGCTACATTTCCTGCTTCATCTCTTGCTTCTACGTGTAAATACCACGCTCCGTTTCCTGTTTGTGTTACTGTATAATTGCTGCTTGTACTCCAGCTGCTCCATCCAGAACTTGGTTTGCTTGTACTGGTGCTCCACACATACCTAGAATCCCGATATCCCGACCCGCTATCACTAAACTTTAATCTTACTGTTACATCTGTATTTCCCCAATCTCTGCTGTAAAAGTCTGCTGTATCTGCAGCGTTTCTAAACCGTATTGTTGGTGGTGTTCTGTCCACATCGGCTATAGCAGGAATATTCCAGTAAACGTTAAAGTAATGCTCTCTTAAATTTTCTTTGGTATATGCATTCCAGTTAGCTACATCGGCTACGCTGTTATCTGTATAAACCTGCTGGGCTTTTGTTGCATTTTCATACTTCACTGAAGGCGGTGTTGACCACAGCATACCTGGCAACAACCTTGCATGAGTCCTATAAATCCTGCTCCCCGTTCGTACCGATATTATAGAGTTTATCCATCCTGTTGCGGCTCCACTTGATATTAAATCTGCCAATTGTTGTTTGTTTACACCCGACTCTGAAAATAAGTTATCAAACAAAGACCTTCCTAATACTGGACTGTTATAATTAAACCCTGCAGGGCAGAGAAGTATCCTAAAATTCCACCATATATAATTACCTGATACGTTTCTAACCCTTATAGATGCCTCCATAATCCAGTTGCCGTTAGCATTCTTATAAATCTTTTTTCTTGCATTTCCTGTTAAATCCGTTACTATGGGATTTACTTCCTCTGCTGCGTACAACACAGCAGGGTCTTCTATAGAAACACTTGTTGTTACCCCACTTACCATTAATGTGTATCCAATGGTTTTATACGCTACAATGGTGATAGAAGTACTGTTTCTCAGCACCTGTGTGCCTGGTTGTGGTTGTGGCATGGCAGCATATGAAGAATTAGAAAAAATAAACGCTATTATCAGTAGTACTGCGACGATTTTTAAAATCTGTTTACCCCTCTTGCGAAGAGACATTTTTCTCACCCCCTACTCCAGAAAAACCTCATACAATAGATGCCCATCGTTTTCGGGGAAAATGTTCAGGTTATCAATTCTTTTCTCCAATACAATCTGTACAGAATCTCCAGGCTTGATCGTAATACCTGCTTCTTTTTTCAGGACAACCAGTTTTTTTTCTTCCACATGGTTAATGATAGATAAGGTTACTTTCCGTATGAAAACTTTTTCCTTTTGTGTGTTTTCAAGTGTTACTTCAACCTGTATGTTGCCTTTTTCGTTCAATACCCAATCAGAGACCTTTTTAACTGCAGCCGCAGCGCTTGCAGTTTGATTTTTTGCTATTCTAAAATTTTGCTTTCCTGCTGCAATGAGTTCCTCACTGTGCGTGTCTGTATCTGCATATTTGTTACTCTTAAGTATTTCTTTCTCACTTGTTTCTGCTGTGGGAAGCAAATTGCCTTCTGCTTTTGTTTGCTCTATTTGTTCTGTATCTGAATTTATTTGAACATGATTTTCTTGGCTTTTGAAAGAGATAAAAATAACAAGTGATACTGACGATATTACGGAAAGTATAATCAATGCTTTGACAATATTTTTTTTATTCAGTCTCATTTTTTAGGGCGATGCCTCCCTCCGTTTCAAACATTAAAAGAAGCGGCCTTTTTATTGGGGGAAAAGGCCGCAAAACCCGCACAACACTTACCGCCCGGCAGACATTCGGCTGAGATTGCTGAATACACTGGAGAAAAAGCTGCTTATGCTGGCACGAGCTGTTGGCGAGAGTAAAATAATGATCCCCACCACCACTGCAATGATGGCTACCCATTCTACCATATCCGCACCCTTTTTGTCAGTCAAAAAAGAGCGGAAACCTGCATAACAATAAGGCATCTTTTCTTTGATCTTGTTAAGCATAAGATCAACCCTCCTCTGAAAGTTTTTATAAAATAAAAAACCTCTACCTTTCGGCAGAGATTTTTTATGGCCTGTTTTCTACCCGCTGGGAACTGCTTGCCTGCACCTTTGTCGGTATGTTTATGTTATCCAGGCTAAAATATGAGTACCGCGGGAATGTATACTCAACCGTGACGGTTATAACACCGTTGTTTATGCTTGCGTTCACTCTGGAGTTTGTGCTCCAGTTGCTCAAAATACTCTTCCCCAGGTTGTTTGCAGCGTTCCGGGCTTCTGTCGTACTGCCTTTCATGGCACCTATGCGGGCACCCTCAAACGCTGCATTGTTTACCACCGTCTGGCTTACACCGATTATTGTCAGCTGTGCTGCTGCTATCAAAAAAGCCCCGAGGAACGGGAGCAAAATGGCAAATATGATAAGCCCTGACATCCCTCTTTTGTCATGCAGCAGTCTCTTTGTGTGCTGCAATACCTGTCACCTCCCTACTGTTAGTCAAAATTTTTGGATGTTTCAATGCTAAAAGTAAAAGGTGTCCCATCGGTTGTTTTGCCACTTGCATATATGCGACCTTCGCTGTACCACGTGTTAATCGACTGCACTTTAATGTTGTTGTTTAACAAACATTTCTTAATTAAAGCGTTTGCTACCTTGCTATCAAAAATGATTTTACCATCCGAAAACTTTAAAGCCTCCGAGCGGGCCAGAGTTAAGCCGTCCTGCACAGCATTGTACAATTTTTGGCGTGCAATGGATGTTCGCAAAACGTTTGAATATCCCATCAGCATCATGCCGAAAAGAGAAAAAAGAAAAATAACAAAGATAATCATCGCATCACCGCGTTTATCCCTCAAAAAATTTTTGCTCCTGTCACGCATAGAATCCCTCCTTTTTACGTTTTTGTGTTCGGGGATATGAGAAGTATTCCTCTATGCAAAACGACGCTTATAAGCCGTTTTTGTGGGTCTGAAGAGCATTATTACGGGACATATATGTTTGCGTGATAAATTGGAGGCTGCTCTTTTACAAATTCCTGGTTATTAAACTTTGTCAGCCCCTGTATTGGATAAAATTCGCCGCGTTCTGATTCCGGTAGATTTGTGAAACGTAGATTGAATGTATTCACCGGCACATCTATTTGTTCGGTCACAATGTACGTTCCGTCTCTTGTCTTTACTCTGACTTTGAATATCATGGGTGATTTCCCGGGCACTGCAGCTTTCGGATGGCTGAATTTCGCCCATACCATCACTTTGTTATTCGCAAGCTTGGTCACCTTCCAAACAACCGGGGTTACTACCATTGTCCCAAGATTCTTGTACCGCGTTATTAAATGATCTGGCCTGAACACCTCCGTGATTGTCGTGTTTGCTTCTAGAATGTATGTCACTTCAAGCTCATACGGTTTGTTCGTTAAGTTGTCCTTTATGTCATTTGTACAGGCATATCTGCGGGAGAAGATCCATGTTGACGTCGTCTGAAGTGTCTCATCCTTAAGTGGGAATTCTATTGGTTCAGGGCCTTTTACACGAACTTTATACGATCTCACAGCTCCCGTCATTACTTCTTGTTTTATATTAGGAGTACCTCTTTTTTCTTCTCTTTTGGTTTCATAAGAAAACTCAACATAAGATTCTGTATAAGGCTGGGCTCCTGATTTTGATGGATATCCATAGTACTTGTAGACCAAATATCTTGTTCTTGTGACAGTGATAGGAGTTATTGTGGTTGTTACTTGCTTTATCTGTGTTGCACTTACGGTATAATCTCCTATTGTATCAAAAGAAGCGGTTATCCTGTCTCCTGCACGCCACAAATTGCTGTTCACCTGTTTAACACTGCTGTTGCTGGAATGCACCGTCATTCTGCCCGGTCCCGATGTTACCCGCCACTCATAATACAGCGTCCGCTCTTTTACATCCCTTTCTTCTGTTGTGGTTGTTGTTTTGGATACCGGAAAACGTTCAGTCCGTATTAACACAAGTCCTGCATCTTTGGGATCTACATAAAAACTTTTCTCATTGCTGTTATTGTTGTTATTGCTTTTTTTCGGAGGAGGCACGGGATAAGTCTCCTTATTGCTGTTTGTATTGGGCTGGTTTTTGTTTTGATCCGGATCTCTTTTGCCTTCCATGTCAACAGGTGTGTTGGGATTTGTGGTTATAACATCCTCATCCTCCTTCTCATTCCAAGCAAAAACCGATACGGAAGGAACAAGTACAAGCAGACAGCAAAAAGCAGCCATGATTTTTTTGAGCACAAAAAAACACCTCCCTGATAAAAAATATTCCCGCCCCCCTTTTGGAGGCAGGAATTATTCTAACTCCTTGATAGGTTCTTCTCCGACGACCTTCCACTGTCCATCGATTTTTTGCACCCAGGTTTTGATTAAACTGTTTGAAAACTCTTCTTCGGGACTTATCTGTCTGGCTCTTATTTCAAGCTCAACATATGCATGGGTGAGGTTGTTGTAATCGTCGGTTGGATATTGAAAGTTCTCATCGGTAAACATAAGCATTCGTATTTTTATGCTGTCAAACTCTCTTATAGATTTTCTATTTTTAATATTTTCAAGTCTTTTAGGCATAGCTTTTTCGTATTTTTCCTTGTGTCCGTATGTGTTGCCCAGGTATTCAGCTGCTTTGAGGAGCTGCTCCAGCGTTACCGTGCGGTAGTCATACGTATTGTCCAGCCTGTTGTATTCCGTCAACACTTTCTCTATCTCGTCAAATTCCCTGTTGTATATTTCCAGCTTCTTCTTTTCCTCTTCGTCTAGATCATTGACGGAACCTTCCGGTGCATCCTTTGATTCTTCCTCTATCCGTTCTGACAGGCTCTTTTTCTCTTCTGCGGTAGATTCTGCAGCCTCTCCTGTTTTCTTTTCCTCCGCTTCCTTTTTTGCAGCTTCCTCAGCAGCTTTCCTTGCTTCCTCTGCTGCTATGGCTTCCTGGCGCTTTATGTGTGCCAGGTATAAGCCCCCGCCAACCAGGGCAAGCACCACAACAACGGCAATGGTTATAAGCGTTTTTTTGCTCACCAAAGATTCCTCCTTTCTATTGAAAATATTATACCTTTTTGTGGAAAACAAAAAAAGGCAGAATGCCTCCTTTTTGCATGGCAATACTGCCTTTTGATTACAACTGCTCATTTCCTGTTTGCCGGTTTGTCCGGCTGTTTCCGCGGTACCCCTGCTGCCTTTCAGCATGATACCGCTTGCTGCCAACCTGTTTTAAGGAAAGCACATTGTGTTGTGCTTTTACGGCAGCCGAGGCACAACGCCTTAACTGGAAATTTTATTCGTCCTAGCTATATTGTAACATTATTATCCAGCCCCTGCAACTATTTTCAAAAGGCCGTGCTGCTGAAAAACCTTATGAGGTCGGTGAGCAGCGGATACAGTATGACCACAAGGTACGGTAGGACGTATCCTGCCATAATCGGCAGGATAACGGCGTTTTCCATGTTGTTTGCCTTTGCAAGTATCTGGGTTTCAAGCCGTGTCTCTATGGTATCCCGGGTTTGCTCAAGCCCCCGTATCATTTCTGATGTCGTTTCGCTCCTGAAACTTAAAAGCCGCGCGATGCGCTCAAAGTCCGGCGACAGGGTCTTCTCCGCCACCTCTTCCAGCGCCCTTTCCAGCGACATGCCGGACATAAGGTTGTTGTAAAGGTCGCGTATAAAGGGAGCTATAATGCTGTTGTCCGTACGGGCTATATACTCTATAACCTGTTCAACAGGCATATCAATTGCCAGCCCCTGTATCATGGTGTCTATGAATGCCGGCAGTGCAGCCTCAAACTTGGCTTTGAATTCCTTGAGCGGTTTCCTGTAGCGCTGCACCGCAAAGACGATTAGAGCAAAGCCTATCAAAAGGGGGCCTGCGGGACTTGCTCCGGCCATCATGCCATACAAAAACACCACAAGCGTAAACATTGCATATGTTATGAGTGCTGCAAAGTATTCATACACATTCCTTGCAGTAAAAAAGAGCATTTTTATGCCGCCCGTGGTGCCGGGAATATCAATATCCACACCTCCAACGGTCTTTATGCCCCTGTCAATCCGGTTTATAACGTCCTTCTTTACGTATTTATTTGCCAGCTGCACGCTCAACTCCCTGAACGGCGCAATCCGTATCTTTTCTCCTCTTTTGTTTGTTTCGACCGGGCGACGTCCTTCTTTCTTGTTTTTGAATTTGTTCAGCACTTCCACTCCTGCAACCTCCCGCTTTTCTATTTTTTAGCAATTCCGTTTATCTTGCGCAGCAGCATATAGGTTGTCGCAAACAGGCTCACAATGACGTACATCAAAACAAACTGTCCGGAGCCGGTATTCAAAAAAAGCTCTCTTGTGTCAGGCATACCGGCAATACTGTTTATTATCATCAGCACCACAATCCCCAGGATTGCCATTATCATCCCTTTTGTCTTTGCCAGCGTTGCGCGGATGTTCATGCTGCGGATCAGCTTGCGGTTTATCCTTTCGGCGGTGTGTTCACACACATCAGTGAGATTGCTCTTGGCCATGCGTGCAAAAATTATGCTGGTCACCCAGCTTACCGCACTCTCTACCTTTATCTCATCCGCAAACCCACGCAGTGCCTTGTCTATTGATTCACCCGCTTCCACTTTCATCACAAGCGTTTCGAGATACGGCCTGAGCGGTGGCGCAGTATGCCCTGTTACTGCCTCTATAGCGTTTATCAGGTTGGGGTTTGCGCGCAGGTATGTCGCCACATCCCGTGTAAAAGTCCCAAACTGCTGTTCAAGTTTAAAGTAAAGGTTGGAGCGCCTTGTGTCCAGATAGATAAACACACAGACCACAGCAACTATGTCTATGGCTATCCCCAGCCCTATGTTCCCCATTATACCCGAAATTGCCAGAATTGCACATAGCCCATACAGGGTGTATATGATAAACATGTCGGGGTCCAGGCCCGGGAAGAGTTCGCTCACGACTTCATCAATCCGCTTTTTTAGTGTTCCCATGAACGAAAAAACGGAGTACTGTCTGCTGCGCTGGCGGATCAGCATGCGGTTTATACGCCGCCGCAGCTCGTATTCTTTGTACTCCCGCAGTGAAAAATATATAAGCACCAAAATTAAAGTGGTTGCTCCTGCAAGTATGGCCGGTATCATGCTTTTTCAACCCCTTTGCCTTTTTGTAGCCCAAATATCTCAGCGAGAACCGCTACAAAGTCTTCATACCGTTTTAGCCGCCTTTTGAGTTCCTCATTTTCACGGCGCAAGGCCTCAATTTCTTCGCTGCCCCTGACCTGCGATTTTATGCAGGACAGCAGTTCGTCCAGCGGATCATCTTGCGTTATGGTTTCGTTTTTTTTGTCCGACATCGCTGCATTTTCTGCTAAACCCTGGTTTTCCTCTTTTTGTCTTGTCTCTGCTTGTTCACTGGTAGGTCGACTACTTTCTTTGATACCCTGCATTTCGGTAATAATCTCACTTATCTTTTTTTCGATAGAATCAATCTTAACAGGCGAAAAGAACAGGTCTTTCACTCCGGCCTGTCTTGCTGCACGTATAAGGTCTTTATCGCCGCTATCGACAAGCAGCACTATCCTTCTGTCCCTCTTTTGTGCAAGCCGTTCTATATCGCCCGGTAAAACTGTTTTTCGCGACACCACGGCGATAGTGTTTTCCTCTTCTGTCTGACAGACGTATTCGCTAAAAGCGTCCATTATTTCCTGGTCTATGCTTTGTATTCCGGTGTTGACGTATAGCTTTATCATGAAAACCACCCCCTTGCTTATGATCCAAAGGTCCAAATATTTTCCCATTTTTTGAGTTCTTCTTCTATCACATTACAAAAAACCCATGCTATATACGGATCAAACTTTTTGCCTGCAAGGCTTTGTATTTCCTCTACTGCCGCCTTATGTGAAATGCCTTTTTTATACGGACGGTCAGCAGTCATGGCTTCGTATGTATCCGCAACTGCTGCGATACGTGCCAGGAACGGTATTTCTTTTCCGCACAGTCCTCCGGGGTATCCGCTGCCGTCCCAGCACTCGTGGTGGTACAGAATCACATCTTGCACATCTTGAGAAGGATTATACTCTGCAATTATGGAGCACCCGGCTTCAGGATGGCGCCGTATTTCTTCCTTTTCTTCCTCTGTTAGAGGTTCTTTTTTGTACAGGATGTCCAGAGGTATTTTGATTTTACCTATATCATGCAGTAGCATCCCATGATACAAATGCCTTATTTTATCCGGCGGCAGGGACAAAGCTCTGCCGCAGGCAAGGGCGTATGCTGCCGAGCGCACGCTGTGCTGATATGTTGTTTCGTCCCACACCCGCAGCTTGCCGGTCAGCAAAACAAGCTCCTTTGCGGTTAGCAATCTTACCCAGCTCCTTCCTTGGCAACTTAAAACACAACCGGCACGGAGACAATCTCGCCGTCCTGTATGATGTATTCGAGGTCATAAGTCCCGTCTTCTTTCAACCCCTTGACCTCTGCGAGCTCCTTGATGATCCTGCCCGCGTTATCGCCTTTCTCGTCTTCCAGGATATCCAGGAACACCAGTATGTCTATTGCGCCTACGATAAACCTGCGCAGCATTATGTCGTCCATGTTGGGCTTGTGGTCTTTAACCAGCATTTCAAGCCGCTGCAGGCCCAGGTATGTGCTTGAAGCGTGTATGGTAGTCATGGACCCCCTGTGTCCCGAATTTAAAACTTCCAAAAATTCGTACGCTGCTTCACCAGTACGTATCTCCGTCAGTATTATCCTGTTTGGGTTGGCACGCAGGCAGTTGCGCAGTATGTGCACCCATGTGATTTCTTTGGCTTCACCGGCTGCCTCCCTTGTCTTGAAATAATACACGTACTGCAGCGGCAGGTTAAGCTCGCGTGTGTCTTCCAGTACCGCTACCACGTGCTTGGGAGGGAAAAAGTATGTGAGTGCATTTAGAAACGTTGTCTTACCTGCTCCGGTCTGACCTATTACCACAATGTTTTTACGTTCTATAACCGCTTTCTTTAAATACTCTATTATCTCCGGAGTCAGGTTTTTAAGTCCCGGGGCCAGTTCATGCAGCTGCTTGTTGCTGAAAGTGTGTTTGCGGATAATGATTGTTGGCCGGTCCACTACAGGCGGTATCATGAGCAGCGCACGTGACCCATCATACAATTCGGCATCAGCATAGGGATTGGCCACGTTCACCGTTTTGCCCACACCAGCCGCTATTTTGTCTATAATGCGCCGTACTTCATCAAGGCTGGGAAACTCCACGGGGTCGTCCTTCTTTATCTCGTCTTCGATGTACATGATTTTTGTGCCCATGACAAATATATCGTTAACTCTGGGGTTGCGCAGGTGTTTCTCTATCGGCCCCAGGCCATACAGCCTATCGTATACCAGCGTTGCATAATCGTCTTTTTTCTCCAGCAAATACGGGTAGTTGGCCCTTAAATATTCTTCTGTTTGCCGTGCCACAAAGTCTCTTATCTGGTCATGGTCGAGCGGTTCGCCGCCCCTGGCTATCACCGCTCGCCGGACAAATGATAACATGTCGTCCAGGTTGCTTATTGCTTTTTCAAGCTGTACCGTGTCTACCTGGTTAATTTCGCGTATCCTGGATGTCAGCGGCACACAAACCCCTCCTTTGCAGACTTAACGTTTTGAGTTCTTCGTCTGCGGCAAGCAGGTGTGAATAATACTCTTTATCGGTTCCTCGGCATGACTTATCAAGCCGCTTTCTTGCCGCCTCTATTTTTGCTATCTTAAATTTTTGCAAAGATTTATCCTTGTTTACCATTTTGTAGCTTTCACACCTCTCCGCTTCTTATTTCTGTAGAAACTCTTCCTGCAAAAACAGCTTATACCTTGTCCTGCCGGGAAAGATAAATAGTTTTTGCAGTACGGGACTGTTACAGACAGCAGTGTATATTTCTAGCCTTGATTGGTTGTCCTGCGTTTTGTATATCTCCACTTCATCCGGGTACAGCGGATATATGACGATTTTTCCATCCTTTTCGACGACGGTTACATGATACCTTATTTCCTGTCTGATACGCCCTATACCGAACAGAAAAACCCCTCCGGCGCCGGTGTGCTTTTCAAATGCGAGTACATTCGCTGTGCCCGTCAGCACCGGCGTATAGTCAACATATGCAACGACAAATAAATTGACTATTATGCCAACAGCTATGCATATTACGAGAATCAGCAAATATGTTCCGGCAGAGGAATCTCCCGATGGATTCCTGTAGTGTTTGATGAAGCCTATCATGTAGATAACATAGCCGATAAGAACCATAATGGCTATAAACATCGTTTTTCTCCTTCCTTTTTACAAAAACAAAAAGCCTCCCGGCTCCCACTGTGAACGGATGCCCATTTTTATTCCATATTTGCCTGCAATACAGCGTGCGTAGTGCTTGATTTTCTCTATATCCGGTGGTTTACGCTCAAAGCCGGGCATCGGGCTATAGCACCGCAGGGTCCAAAACAAAAGCGGATTTTCGTCCGCAACCTCTTTCAGCCGCCGGGCTATCACCTCCAGCTGTTCAAGTCCGGTGTCCGCAAACACCGTTGTCCTCACATCTACCGGTTTTTTATGCTGCAGCAATGACTCTATTGTGATGTACGCATTTTCAAGAAGTCTTTGAGCTTTTTTGTAGTAATGTATGCCGGTTATAAGCATGAGCTCCTGTGGCGATGCCGCTTTAACATCTATTGAGGCAAAGTGAAGGAATGGCAGGACAAGCTGCACAAAGTCCGGCGATGAGCCGTTGTGCGCTATACTGGTCACACCGCCCAGAGAGACGGCATATTCAAGCAGCGCACGGGATATGCCCGGGAAAACACACGGATCACCACCGGACAGGCGAATAGCGTTCCCGAGCGCAACGTGCTTTTTTACCAGCCAGAAAAGCGTTTCTGTGTCTACATCTATCGAGTCTATTATATTTCCCTGCTTATCGAAAAAATAGCCCCTGCGTTTGCAGTACCGGCAGGAAAAATTGCATCTACCAAAAGAAAAGATAGCCATAGGCAAAGGCTTGATACCCATAGCCTGCAAAAAATATGCCGGCCTTATTTCGGACGCTACACGACCGGCATACGGCAGCATCGGAACGCGAGTTTGTTTTGCTGCCAGCAAAAGTTTAGCCATAACGCAGCCCTCCAATGGGTTATATCTTTTCGGTGTAGGCTTTATACAGTCCTTCAAATATAGCTTTTGCGTGCGGGGCCAACCTTTTATCGTCATGCCCTTTCAGGTCCTTTATAAATGGCACGGTGTAGAAAACAGGGAGCTGATTTTCCATTTTATTAAGGAACATGATGTCCTTCCCCTTTTTGCGGTTCACCACAAAAAAGAAGTTTTTGGCCTTGTTTATGTTGTTCACCATCACCCAGTCCAGGAACCCGTTGATCCTTGCCGCTACCCTGTAGTCGTCTTCTGCTATCAGCAGCACCACGTCCGAGCGGTTCAAAACGTCTATGGCGCGCTCCACAAACCCCGGCTGTATATCCACCACCACAACCTCGTAGTTGTCCTCAAGTTTCCGTATCATCCTGTCGAATTCATCGCGCGGGATCTGTTCATGCGCATCGGGGAAACCGCCTACGATTACGTCGTACTTCTTTCCCGCCGGGTGCTGTATGTTGTCCTGAAAATTGTATTTCGTTGCAAGCAGCACATTCTTCCTTATGTCAAGGTCAAGAATTGCCGCAAAGTCGCCGGGTGAAAAGTCAAACTCCACAACGCATAAGGTCTTTTGCTGTGATATGTGCTCTGCCAGTGCAAGGGCAAGAGTGGTCTTCCCCACTCCCCCTTTTGGCGAAAATATTGAGATGAGCATTGCGTCTACCCCCTTTTTACTGTGTTATAATGACGCTGTGGTCTCTGGCCAGGACGTTTACCAACCTTTTAGCCGTTTCTTTATCGGTCTTCACTATCGCATATTTCCTGGTCTGCGTATCATTGCTCAAGTCGATAATGCTATACACCGGTAGGTTTTCAACGCTCTGGGGTGTTGCCTGGGCTTGTACGGTCCCGCTTGCTTCTACCGTCTGTCCTTCTGCCGAGACCGTCGTCTGGACGTTACCGCTCATTTCGGTTGCCGATAAGTGTTCCACCACCGTGAGCAGCGACCCTTCACTCACAAAGCCAGCCAGGGCTTCCGGCAGTTCAATTGCCACAAACGCTTCTCCTTCTTTGAGTACCGGGTTCTCGCGCTCGGACAGTGCACTCCGCAGAATGATGTCACCAGGCGCGCGGGTGTAAAGCACCGACTTGCCCACCGCATTCTCGGGGTTCGTCAGCGCATCTTTGGGAATTGCGGTGTTGGGCACCTCCATCGTTGTCAGCATGTCCTCAGTTATCACCATACCGGCGTTGATAATGTCCTTTGCCACCACAATTTTGGTTGTACCCGTTGTCTTGTTATAAAGCGAAAAGACCAGGGCACCTACCAGTACAGCAGGTAAAATCATAAGCAGTATCTTTTTCTTGCTCACCTTGTACCACTCCCTTTTCCCCTTTTATATAAACTGCTGGATTATTATCTGCTCAAGGTCGAGCAGCATCTCGTTGATGTTGCGTTTGTTGGACGTGCGGCCCATCAGTTTCAATATGCCGCTTAACTGTCCAATTGCCAGCTCCGGATCACCTGCGCCCTCTGCTGCAGAGGAAAAACCTTTGTGCCCGCTTGCGCTGTCAAAGGACACGCGCCCACGCAGGCCAAGGTACAGGTGCGCCACATCGGAAAACCTGCGCGGATATTTGTATACTTCTGCTACCTTGTCCATGGTCACGGGGTCAAAGACTAGGTCGTATATCCCCAGGGCAAGCGCATAGCCTATGTACGGTGACCGCTCATCGCCCACCAGGAGTATTACGCGCTTGTTGTCCCTGCGCAGTTCAAACAGAAAGTCTTTAAAAGGGATCTTTGTCTCTATGTTGGTGGACAAAATCACTGTATCCGCCTGCTTTTCCTCCAGCAGGTGGTCTGCATAATATGCCTGTCTCCCCGAAACTGTTTCGGCAATGTCCCTGTCAAGCTCATCCTTACCCGTGAAAATTATGGTCAATGAAAAACACCTCCATTTTTTGTTTCTCTATTGATTTATTGATCAAGTTGAATGAGGGCAAAATTAGTATGTTTTTTGTTTTCCCCCCCTTTCTAACAGATGCCTTCTACCAAAAACAAAGAGAGGGACTGGCAGGGCAAGAAAAAAGAAAACAGACACTCCGGCAGCGTGTCTGAAAGAAAGGAGAATCCCTGCCTGTCCCTCTTTAAAAAGAAACTGCACCGCTCACAAAATGGCAAAAAAGAAAGGGGGAAACGCAAAACAAGATGTTTGTACCACCTATTATTTTGGTACAAACTTCTTGCTTGTTCAAGAAAAAGAAGAAGACAGGAGAAATTAACCCCTGCCTCCTATAATTTGCTTTATTTTTGAAAAAAGAATATAAGCGCACAGCAATATTGCTTCTGTGAAAATTAAGAAAGGGACCAGCAGAATAAGAAACATTGTGAATTGCTGGGCATCCAATCGTCCTGCTATTACTCCCACCCAACCGGCAAGCAAAACGAATGTGCCGATACTTCTTGCAATCATTGAAGAAAAGATAAGTTGCATCATAATACCACCCACCTAACCAGAAGCACAATTCCAAAGATTATAGACAACACTGAATTCCAAACAGCGCTTTTGCTTGGTATGCTGCAAAAACGCAGTGTTAAAGGGATTGGCCAGAATATCCTAATCCCTGCTGGATTAAGCATGTCTAGCAGTAGATGTGATATGTATCCCGCAGCAAAGGCCAGTGCAATCTCTGTGTTGAAGACAGACAACAGAGGAGCAGAAAACAGGATCAACCCCATAAGAGAATGAGTCCAACCACGGTGCCCTCCAGCTATAAGCGAAAAGAAAGGTATTTTCCTGCCTACTGCAGAAGTTGGCGTATCTATATCGGGGAACAAGGATCCTATAACCGAAACAAATATTCCAGACGGGCTTCCAAACATTGAAACACCTGCTACTGCTCCGGCCAGCATGTGTGTCCCACCCCGCATCTTATACCTGCTCTCCTTCTGTTGTAGTATTGATGGTAGTTGTTCCCAATAGCCTGTCAATTATCTTTTCTTCTTCTTTCTCATACAGTTTCCTTATCTGCCGCGGTATGGTGAAAAGGTCAGCAAGCAGCAAAACTCCCAGGATTCCGTAGAAGAGAAAACCTATCCCAATGGCTGTGGTTGCTGCGCCTAGCATAAACAAGACCAGGTAAATGATTCCCATCATCGTATTTCTCAGGTAGAATTTGTGTGCACCTAAAGAACCAAGAAAAAACCATAGCAGATAAGCAACGGTGGTACTTTTCTTGTGTTTCTCCATCTCACTGTTTAAGATGCCCAACTGCTGGGCGGTTAACTGTTGTTTTTTCTCGATAGACATGGGCAAAAACCTTCTTACAAAAGATTTTTTATTCCAAAACACAGGGAGCTATATATCCCCTGTATTTTTGAGCAGCTCTTTGACTATGTGGTCCCACGCTGCAGCGTCCAGCGACCTGTTTTTCTGTACAGCTTCCCGCAGACGTATGCAGGCGTTATACAGACACCATTTTTCAGTACTGGTTGCGCTGTCGCGCAATTTTCTCAACTCAGCTGTGCTCATTGCAAGAAGATCCTTATTTTTCAAGTTCATCCCCCCTGTTTGTTCTATCGTGGATTAACAAGAGTCAGGGGGTTAATGAATTTTCCGTTTCTGTAATCACCTATGCTTATGCCAAAATGGAGGTGCGGACCGGTTGACTTGCCCGTACTACCCACCTCCGCTATTATTTGCCCCTGCGAAACCTGCTGTCCGGTCCGCACCAAAAGCCTGGAATTGTGCGCATAAAGAAACTGATACCTGCCCGATTCTATCACCACAAGGTTTCCGTAGCCACCCGCCCAGCCCGAAAACACCACCGTACCGGACGTGGCCGACAAAACCGGTGTGCCGACCTCTGCAGGAATATCTATTCCGTTGTGGAAGGCCTGTGTGCCGTATACCGGATCGATACGAGCACCGAAGTGTGAAGATATATATGTCTTACCCGGCAGCGGCCACATCATGTACATGCCGGTATTGCCGCTTAAGCGATACATATCAGCTGCTGCCCACACCTTTGATGCATATTTTGCTCTACCTTCCTCCACCCTGTCATTGGTATAACCGCCGTAGTTTATAATCCCCAGCAGTGTCTGCTGTTTCCACATATCGCTGTTCCAGTCAACCGCTGCAGGGTTTATATACCGCGATATGTGCCTGTGCAGCAGGTACGTACCGGCTATCACCTGTGCACGGGGGTTGTCCCTGTCGGCAGTCTGGCTAAAGCCCAGCAGTTCAAATAAGCCGCCGTTTATATGTGACGGCATGATCTGCATAAGGCCGTATGCACCGGAATTAGGGTTTCTTGCTAGCGGATTAAAACTTGACTCTATCTGTATTATACCGGCTATTAACCACTCTGGTATATTAAATCGCTGTGATGCTTCCTGGATGGCCGGTATGATTTCCGGTGGAATGCCGGTATAATTTACGTTCCATCCGGTTGAACCACCCAATAGCCAGGCCATACGTTCTTCCTGAAATTGATAACCGTTTGCACACTCTAAAACTGCCTGCACCGCTATATCCATATCGCTTTCTTCTATCTTAAGTTCTTCCTTCAAAAGTTTCTTTAAACGTTCATAAGGCTCACTAACTAGCTTTGTCTCATACGGCTGCATATATGTTATCCGCACGTCTCCATTGGTCTCCGCCACCTTCCTGTACGTGTATTCATATTTACCCAGCAGCGTATCTGCGGATACCAGCAGGGTCTCGGGTGTGCGGCTTGTTACAACCCACTTTTTTCTCACCGTCCCGTCTTCGTTGAGGACAGGCTCGCCCGTCTCCGGGTCAGTCTCGGTTACCAGAGTTTCAATTATCCGCTCGTGGACTGTGTATTTAAACAATGGTTTTAATTTGCTTGCCATTTTATCTATTTCTTCCTTTGTTAGTTCCAGTGTTGATGCGGTATTTTTGAAAGCCACCAAAGCCCAGACCTGGCCTTCGGTGAGTTCCAGCATTATATCGCGCCCGTATGCGTCATATTGACTGCGGTTGTTTGCTTTCTCCACCGCTTCTTTTATGTAAACCTCAAGAGTTTCTCCATCTTCTGCTTTTACCGTGCCCGGTTCGGCTGTAAGCTGCGCAAAAAACACTGTGCTCACTGTAAGCACAAGTACAAATACGGCTGCAAAGCCTATCAAAAATGGAATGTACGATTTCAATAATCCCAGGAAGAATCGACCAGTAAAATAGCCGGCCTTTTTTAGAAATGTTTTGGCGGCATCAGATATTTCTTGAGACTGCTGTGCTGTTTTTTTATACATGAGTAGTTCACCTCATAAAAAAAGCAGCCTTAAAGCTGCTTGCTTAGTCTTCCAGGAAAATATATCCAATAAAATACTCTGATTCTGTTGTTTCCGACTTGCCATTTTTTGTTTCTATTTTTACCTTTTGGCACGCTCCGATTCCAACTTGTGTGTAAGAATTATCAGAAATAAAAGGATACCCGGCAAAAGTCATAGAAGGATCATTAGGTTTTGCAACCAATTCTTGGTAGCTTTTCATAGCTTCTTCCACTTCTTTTGGTAAATCTTCCAACGAATAAAACCTGCTATACGTGTTGACTTGGTTGTCATATATACCTTCTCTCTGTTTCTTCATAGAATCACGTGCTTTCTGTGCTGCAACTTCGTTCCATTTAAGTGGGTTGGCTCCCGCTGCCTTTCTTATACGGTTAATTTGTTCGAACACCCGTTGTTCTAAATCTTCTCTTATTTTAATTTCTTCAGAAACAGTAAAGCTATCTGCACAAACAATTGCTACACCAAGTGATTTATTGGGGAGACTTTTGGTAGCTATGCCAATGTACCAATAATCAGAAGAAAAGATGCCTTCGCTTAAATTAAGGAAATAATTAAATATGCTGTTTGTATCTGGTGTGATGGAAGCATCTATATCAAAACGAACGCTATAAGCATTCTTGCAACTAAGGCCAAGTGAACTTAATCTTTTTGAATCAACAGAGTAACTTCGATTTTCTAGCATTTTCCCTGCTTCTTGAACAAGTATATCACTCCATACCAGAGCTGGCACTCCTGCCCTGGTACGTGTATTGTTAATATGCTGCAGTAATTCTTTCTTTACGGTTTCAGGAACCAATGATTGTACATTGTTGGTTGTTTTGTTCCCTGTGTTTGCGGATACAGCAGTGTTTGTGTTGCTGCTTTTTTGACCAGTGTTTTGCTGTACGGTATTTTGCTGTACAGTGTTTTGTTGTGTCGTATTTTGTCGTGTTACGTTTTGCTGCGCTAAAGATTGCTGTTCTGATGTACTGGTTGTTTTAGTCACTCCTTGGTTTTCTGTGTCAGCCGTGTTTTCCTCTTTTGCTGTTTCCCCTGCTGATTCTTCGGCTGTACTTTCTGCTGTCTGCTCTGCGGTTTCTTCAGTCTCTTCTGTTGTCTGCTCTACAGTTTCGTCAGTTTCTTTATCATCTGCGGAATCTACAGAACCTTCTTGTTTCTTTTCTGTCGGGGGCGGCTCTTCCTGCTCCATTTTATCGGCCTCTACTGTTTTTGTATTCTCTGATTTATTGACACCTGCTGTTGTGCAGGCAGAAAGGATAATAGATAGGCACAAAACGATTATTAACAAAATAGCAGCATACTTCTTTCTCATGCTGGATTCTCCTTTCTTTTTTGTTCTTTGCCAGTTTTTGTTATTTTTAATAGTACCTCATGCCATCCAGAGGGTCGACTCCGTACTGCTGCACGGCATTAATGCCCGATTGTACACCGCCAAAGGCTGTGCGCCCGGTTGTTATTGCCGTGCGCCACACGGTTTTGACAGCACTCTTTTTGCCTCTATCACGAACCCCCAGTGATTCCCTGTATGCGCGGCCTATACCTTTTACACCCTTGCCGCGTTTTATAGAAGTTTTAAGCGCTGCACCGGCCAGCGCAACCGGTGTACTCACTGCGCGGACGGCAGTCCCTGCTGCATAGCCCGCCGCCTGTGCAAACTTTTGTCCGGCTTCGCCAAATGGCAGCATGGCCACCGTTGTGCCGCCCTGCACGACAAACTGCGCCGCATTGGACAGCGCCTGCGTCACACCCAGCCCGGTTATGGCATTTGCGCGTGCGTCATTGATTGAACCGCCGCCCCGTGGGATATAGACGCCGGAAGTCGGACTTTCGGCTTTGCCGGTTGAGTCCGCTGCGAAAGACATTGCGGATGCTGTGACAGCACTCCCTCCGCCCACTGGTCCCTCGCCCAATGCTCCCACACCGGTCACTGCAGAACTGCCACCTCCGATACTTCCACCACCCCTTGAGAGCAGCTTTGCCGCGGCTGTACGTGCCGTGCTCAATCCCCCGAACTGTGAGGCAATTGTCTTGCCAAGCATCGGCAGAGCCGCTATTGCGCCAAACGCCCCGGCAATTTTGAAAGAGCTGCTTGCCTCATCAAGCCCTGAAAGCCGTGTCCACAGGTTTTGCACCGAGTTGCGTATCATCTCCGCTACCGATACGATGACCAGCACGCTTATTATGGAACCGCCCATACCCATATAAGGCACGAAAACGAGAAATACCATGAAGACAAAGGCATAGGCAAACTGCATGAAGATATTGCTGATTATCTCACCCAGCCACACGCCTGCTGCATTAACGCTCTTTTCCATTGCCCACAACACTGCAACGAAGGGAGTGAATATATACAGTACCGTTATAGTGAACACCCGCATAAAGAACATGATGTTTATGCGCAGCTCCACACCGGCCAGCAGCAGGATCACAAACCCCGTCAGGACAGGGCTGCCGGTCTTTATGTTGTCCAGCATGCTAGGAGATAAACCCACTGCCTGGTCTATTGAACTGTTGCCCAGCAACGCGCTTATCGAATCCACCAGGTAGTTATTAAGCCTTATGAGAGTGCTTACAAATGCCGGAGCAAAGAGAATGATTATGCTTGAGAACACCAGGCGCAGGAGGGCTTCCATGGCGTCTTCCCGTGCCCGTGGATTTTTGGCTGCCTTAAAAAAGCGAAAAGCGGTTATTATGACTGCCACGAATACCAGCGGGAGGGTGATGGACCGCATCCTGTTGTACCACAGGCGCATGGTATTGTACCATTCACCTTCCAGCAGAACATCCGTCCCTCCCGTCCCTTTATTGAATATGAGTGTGTCCAGGGACTTAAACCCGAGCACTTTATAGCTGAAGCTCTTTATGCCGGTCGCAATTGCTGTTAGCGTCTTGCCTATTATCCTCTCAAATATACTGCCGCCTTCGCTCTCAATTGCTGCGTTGGTCGCCTCTTTTAGCTCGTCAATATTCACTTCTTCCGCAGCATGGACACATACTGTTACGGGTAGCCCCAGTGCTGTAAATAATAACAGCAATATCAGCAGTCTGGAGAATTTTGCTCTCATTATCTTCTCCTTCTCCCTCTGTTTTTTGTGTCCTGCGACGCCGTACTATGAAATCCAATTGGGATCTTGTATCCGTAACTGACGCTGTAATTGAAGTCCGGGTCTCTGTTGTCCGGGATGAAACCGGGCGCGATTGCAGTGGTGCACTTTTCTCTTTTTCTCTGCCTTGAAAGCCTTATTGTCTCCGGCAGGTAAACAATTTCAAGGACTAACCACGCACACAGAATGTAAATTATAAAGGCCTCTTTCATGGAGACTTCTCCCAGAAACAGGAACCATCCTTTGTCTTTCTGCAGCGTATCTATTACAATCTGCGTGAGCGGGCCTCCGATCACCGATGACATAACAGCGAGATGCATTCGTGGTATGAGCGCACAAACGAGTATAATAAGCAGATAACCACCGACGATATAGAGAATGCGCACCGGTTCGTCGCATAACCACTCAATTGCCTTCATGGCAGCCAGAAACCAAATCATACCCATTTCCCCCTTTGTATTTTTTATTTTATAAGCCTCTGGAGCTGCTCAAATGTCGATTTAAACAGCCCCAGGATAAAGGATTCCACCGCCGTGAGCAGTGCAGCAATGTTCCTCACAAGAATGAAAATGCCGGTGAACAGCACCGAGACCCAGTACAAAAGCCTGAACAGTATGCCCGGGTTTGACATCATAAGCAGTATCACCGCAACACCTGCACAAACAAGAAAAAACGTGCCGGGATTGTGGCGGATAAGCGTTATTATATGCTCTGAAAGCCATCGCATAGGTCACGTTTTGATATAATCCCATTCGTACGGTATGGGTTCCACCCTTATCCCGGTCACGTTGCGGTTTAGAGAGAGTATTGCCTCCCCCGGCTGGAAGGTCGAAAGAAGATCCCTTGCACCCCCTGCAAGGTGGAAGTATTCCACGACCTGGTCGACCACCGCAGGGTTCTGGCGCATCAGGATTGATGTGTCAGCGGAGTTTATCACCGCCCTGCCCTGTTCGCTGCTCAAAAACTCGTCTATAAACTGGCTGCCTATGAGCAGGCAGGCTCTGTGCTTTCTGCCGCGCCGTGCAAGGGTCTCAAGAAACTCCGCCGATTCCTTGTATTTTATAAACGTCCACGCTTCATCAACAGCCACTATTTTCTTTTTATCCCTGTTTTTCTGCACGAATTTCTGCCATATCCACGTGAGAAGCACAAAGCTGCTGTACAGCTTCGTGAACTCATCGGTTATCATCGACAGGTCAAAGCATATGACCTGTGATTTTGGGTCCACCGTGTTTTCGCAGTCGAAAAACCCCATTGAGCCGCCCCTCAAGAAGGGTTTTAAGACTTCTGCCAGCTCCGCAGAGTTTGGTTTGCTGGCGAGTACCCGCTGCAGGTCCGACAGCGTCGGCATGGGCTTTTTCACGCCGCTTATCGAATATGAACCGTCATCCAGCCGGATACCGCCGGATGTGTACAGGTTTTCTACGCGGCTATCTATACCTCTTTCGGCGTATATTTCCGGTACTGCCTGTTCTATTGCCACGATCTCCAGCGCGGTGAGTGGCCTGCCCATGAAGTTCTGTGCAATGGTACCCAGCAGTGCACGCATCTCCGCCACCTTGTCCATTATGGGTACGTACTGCCTGTTCCCCGTTCCATCAGTGTCCGGTTCTATATCCAGCGGGTTTATGCCTGCTGGTCTGCCCTGGCGGATGGTTATGTACTGACCGCCCAGCAGCTCCGTCACCATCTTCTTGTATTCGCCTTCCCTGTCCAGGATGGCCACGTATGTGCCGCGCAGTACGCTCTTGTTGAGTATGGTCTTTATGCAGACCGACTTCCCTGCACCGGGTATACCGAACACCGTTATGTGCTGGTTGTTTAGCCACGGCGGCCCGATGAACGAGTCCAGGAACACCGGCGCACCGGTGAACAAATTCCTGCCCAGGTATATCCCGGACGGATGTGAGAGGTCCGGGTTTGCTATCGGGAAGAAGGAGATAAGGCCACCGGTTGTCACATTGCGCCTGAATCCCCGCGGTGGCTGCATGTTAACTGGCAGTACCGCCTTTAAGGCTTCGACTTGTCTGAAGGACAGGCAGCGCATGTGCGTTGCCTTGCGTGCCAGCATATCGCTTATGTCGGCTGCACGAGCTTCCACCTCTTCAGGTGTTTTACCGTATACGGCAATCAGCACCGTTACATAAAACATTTTGTCCCTGTTCGTCTGTATCGCTGCGCGTTCGGCTTCCAGGTCCTCCAGCATTTCCTTGAGCTGCGGCAGCTGGAGTATGTTTCCCCTCTTTTCCTGCAGGGTGTACATTGCCTCGGTTTTTACCACTTGCTCATTGAGTTTTTTTATCACCACGCTGTCGGGTATTGATTCCACCAGCACCGATATATCTATTTCTCCTGCGCTGAAGAGGTCGTCAAGCCAGCCAACATAAACATCTCTGGGGTATACAGATAATGCGTATATCCGTGCATAGCGGGAAGGACCCAGATAAAGCATGTCTTTTGTTTCTTCCAGCGCATCCGGTAAGAAAAGGTCTTTTACGGTTACGGCACCTCTTTTGAAATCAAACTCGTCAACGGCAGATCCGGTTGCAGCCTGACTCTTTTTGTGTGCCAATCTGTTCAGCCACTCCATGCCTCTGCACCCTCTCCTGCGTAGCGTGCTCCGGCAACGTACAGGTCAAAGGCCCCGGCAGCAGCTGCTGCGGAAGGCCTTGCTGTTGAGCCACGATTGAGCCTGGAATACACCAGGTCGAGTATTTCGCTGGACCCCAGCCTGTATGCCGGCACCTTTGCACGTGTTAAACTGGAGATGATGATGTTGCAGTAACGGTTAAGCTCCTGGTATGCCTTTTCAGGGTTACCGTCGTATGACACGATGATGTAGTTCCGGCGCACCGTACCGCGCGACTTTGCTATGCTGTCCAAAAAGCTTAAAGCCTCTTGCTTCAGTTTTGCCAGCTTGGGGTTGTTGGACACATCATTTGCTTCTATTTCCTGTTTTGCAGCTTCCACGTCTATGTATTCGGAGGTGGCATACAGCTGCACGTCAAACGAGAGGCTCAAGGCTGTCTGGATGAGGGCGTTTTCCACTGCCTCCTGCTCCGCTTCCGACATCATCCTGAAGTCTATCGCACCCACCCTTATGACCGCCGAACACCGTCCATCTTTTAGGAAAACAACGCTGTCTCGGATCTCTTCTATATCCCATATATCAGCAAAGTTTTTTTGCTTGCCGGAGGTCTTTTCTGTGTCCTGTTCGGACTGAAAAGATTTACCTGCGTTTTTCTTTATATCATCCCGCTGCGTGTAGTACCACACACCGCCAAGTACAGCAGCACTTAAAATCAGACTTAACATAATCCACAACATTGCTTATCTATCCTCTCCGTATGTATATCTTTTTTGCCGAATATAATACTTTAGAACTGTGATTGTATACGCATCGAAGTACATGCCATCTATCTTTAAAAAAGCGAAAGCAAGCATTACGCCAGCAAAGACCATGAACATGATGAGGTTTATAACAAACGGAAAAGGGAACCAGAAAACTCTGATTCCCAGCATACACAGGAAAAGGTACATCGCCTGACGCAGGGAGATGTACCCCCCGAATATCTTTTCTTCCTCCTCGACTACAAAGGGGATTTTAAAGTACCGCATGGCATCATCCCTGCCCCAGACCGATTATGATGTTTGTTATTAACATCGCACTGCCGAGGATGATTGCACCCGCTGCCAGCCAGGGCAGGCTCGCTATCGTCTCGCTGCGCTTGTTGGGATTGTTGTGCTGTATCATCAACTTTAGGGCTATCAGTACCACTCCGCCGAAGACGAATATGAAGCCCAGCGGCCCGCTCACTTGTTGAATTGCATCTATCACGCGATTTTTCACCTGCTCCATCTCACCGGCAGCATATGCGGGGACTGATACGAACAAAGCGGACAATCCTGGAAAAAATGCTTTTTTTATTTTTCTTGCCATGTTACGCATTTTTCTCCTCTCCTTTACCTTCTTATTTTCGGTTTAAACAGCTTTTTTGAATCAGGTTAATAAAAACTATTACCCGTGAGAAAAAACAAAAATAAAGGCTATTTTGTCCGTCTGAGACGTATTTGTGTGCAGGTATCAACTTTTCCCTTGATACACCTTACTTGAAAATCAACTGCAGGCTAGACAGTAATGATAAAATTGTGGGAGCTGCGTAGTAAAGAACAAGCCCAAGTATCGTTGCTCCTATACCGCTTGCACCTGCCTTTTTGATGGAGGAAGACTGCGTGAAGCTGCCGACTATGAACATGACCACCGAGACCAGCAGTGACAATGTGGCAATGGGAATTATCACACCGGATACGGAGTTTATTAGCATTATCACTGCATCGGCGACCTTTTGCGCAAACTCCCCTGCGCTGATAGGCTTTGGATTTGTGGCTATGTCTGCCAGCACCATTTTATCACCCCCTTTCCTATGGTGTTTTAGGTTAAAAGGAGGCGTTTTGTGGGCCTACAAAAAAAATCAGGCGCAAAAAGCGCGCCTGACACAGTAGCTCTGTCTGCGGTACCATCTGGCGTATTGACTGTCACCGTAACAGGTGACCACAACGGCTTTGCCGTTCCCCTCTTTCGCTGCAAGGACTTCTATGCCCTGGTATTTGAACACGTACTGCGGGTTACCCTTGTGCCCGATTTTTGTATGTACAACCCTGCCGTACTTAACGGCAGCGGTCAAAAACGCCGTTATTTCCTCATCGGTTGAGATTGAGCAGTCTTCCACTCTCTGGCGGTAACGCATTACTGCATGAGGCGTCACAATAATGGTTTCAAAAGAAGGGGTGGTAGGGGTAAATGGCATACTGTATCTCTCCTTTCTGCTGCGTAGATTGGTTCTATAATGAAGTGCATATGGTCTGCCAAAAAACAAAAAAGGCGAAACCCTTGCGATTTCGCCTTTTGATCGATTTTTGGATACAATTTGTTCTACAATTTTTTTGGCGCTTTTGGGCATAATACGACTATATATATTATATATAGCCCCCAAATCTTGCTTTGTTTACGATTACATGATACTACATATAAGCATGATTTGTCAACACCTTTTTGCAAGGACAGACAAAAAAAACAGAAGACCCGCTTAGTCTTGCGGGTCTTCTGTTTTCCGGGCAGGATCGGTTTCTCTGCTTTTTTGGTCGTGCTCATCAAAAAACTTGGTGACATAGTGATAATATTCCAAGAACGCCCGCAGAGGCAACCTTTTGGGCAGATCCGCGGGCCTTTTTGCTGAAAACGAGTAAACCAGACATTGTTTCTTATCATCTAACTTGTAGGCTGAAAGGTTTAACAGGACTGCCTGAGCTGTGTTGAGCTTTCTGCGTCGCGACATAGCCAGCGTATCCTGCTGGTGCGTCCTCCGCATGAGATGGTCCAGGTTCTGTTCCCTCGTTACTTGTAAAGATTTATACTTGGAATCCTTTTGCAGTATCCTGATAACCTTTATCAATTCAATGTTCAGAAGTCTGGCTATTTCTATCTCCGTATATGGACCTATCTCATCCCAGAGGCATTTGTTTGCCCAGAAAAGGTTGTGTATGGTCTTTTCTTCTTCATTTTTTACAACTTTTTGTTTCTCGCGGTATTTGTATATGGCTTCAACTTGCTGCTGTCTCCTCTTTTGAGCATTCTGCTTACGAACTTTTTTCATAACTTCCTGGAAATTGGGACATGATGTTTTCAGGATTTCGTAAGCGGCTTTACGCCCTATTCCAACACTTTTCGCCAGCTTGCTTATGTTGGTCTCACCTGCCAGGAAGCGCTGGCAGACCTCCTGTTTGATGGAATCAGGGATTCTCTTGCCCATACAAAAACGCCCCCTTTAACCAAAATTTGTAAATAAAAAAAGAGAAAGATACAAACATATGTTCGCATCTTTCTCTTTTTTACCATTTTGGAAAAGCCTGTGTCATGAGACCGGAATACCAACTTTAAACAAAGCTGGCTTTAAGTAAATGGCGTTTTGGGACTTAAGCCCCAAAAATTCTGGCCAGCAACGACGGTTTTGTGCCGGTGACCTCTATTGTTGCCCCTGACAACAGGGCATCGTCTATGCCCTTGCCAGCAGCAGGGTTCCAGGAAGCCCTGGCAGTCTTTATGCCCGCCCTTTTCAGTTCCTGCTCTATCTTTTCCAGTGCGGCTTTGACCTGGGGATTGGTTAAGATGTCCATGTCGACGGCCAGCACCACCCTCCGGGCCTTTATGTCCCGGAGTGCAGGTACAAGGTATTTAACGCTAGTCACTCCTGGTATTGCCACAAAGGTGTGGCCGGACAGGTATGCGGCTATATCCGCCTTAAGTGGGCCTTCGGTAAGCCAGACCTCTCTTGTCTGGCCCCGTACTATATGGACCCAGGATGCGGCAGGCGTACCGTTTTCATGGTCTCTTGACGAAAACCAGCGGTACTTGCCACCGTCTCCCGGTTCATCCAGCCGCACCTGAAGGCCCTGTATTCTCCCCCTGCCGTCCCGCACTGGGATCAGGTATCCCGGCACATCATAACAAGTCCACCTTCCGTCCTTTTTATAAAATCCTGGAACTCCTTCCAGGGTGTATCCTGCTTCAATCAACTTTTTGCAGATGCTGTAGCGCTTTTCTCCTTGTGGTACAGACCTGTATCCTTTCTCCTTGATTTGTTTAACTGTCAGCCCACGCCTTTTTAAATCGCTCATGTGCTGGAACTCAAGCTCCAGCATATCCAGGAAGGCGCTGTAAGTCCTGTGCCGGATTTCTATATCTGCAATCTCACATGTTTTCATCTTCACGACCTCCATCCCTGAGGGGGTTTCGTCTTCCATACCCAGCAATTCTCTGTACGCACGCTTTGTATCAATCCCCTTCATACGTGCATACAGGCCAATTGCATAGCCGCCTTCCCCGCAACGGACGCAGTAGTATTTGTTTTCACGTATGTTTAAGTACAAATGTCCGTGTCGGGGGTTTTGGCTGTCCCCGCAGAAAGGGCATCTGGCAAGCCATTCTGTGCCCGATCTGCGTAAAATCTGCAAGTTAAGTTTGGCGGCTACATTGAGTATGGAAAGCTTGCTGTCACCACACATATCAAAACCCCCTCCCTATCCGGTAATTGATGATGTTTCTGTGCGAAATGCGGTTGTACGGCCACTCCGGCACAAGGACTTTACTACCCAGCTTCAAAATGCGCCTTATTTCTTGCGGAGAATCCTCCACGTACACATCCGCCTCAACGAGGGTCTTGCTATGTACGTAGAAGACTTCCCCCTCTAACCTGTGGGCTGTCAGCCATTCCTCCGTTATTCTTGCGAGTTCGGGGCCTCTGGCGGTTGCAAAAACCACTTCTGCTCCGGCGTCCCTGAACAGGTTTATCACTGCAATGGTTTCGGGAATCGGTTGAGCTTCCTGCAGCAGTTTGATGCCGGTATGTGTCTCCCAGAAACCTGCAGGAAGTTTAGCCGGGTATTTTTTGATGCTGTACCCCAGCTTTTTAAGCAAGAAATTTATATTTGCCAACGTGTTGTCTATATCGACGCATACAATTTTGCCTTTTGTTTTTGAAAGGAGACTTAGAAACAGATTGAAATTTTTCAGTTCCAACGTAGTTTTTATTACCATATTCTTCCTCCTTTCGCTTTTTGCCCAAAACGCAAAAAAGGGCAGAAAGCATATGTTTTTGCTTTCTGCCCCTTTTGAAATTTAATCCGCCTTTGATTTTTAACCCCTTTCAAAAAGTACCATTAAGTTCAGCCTATCACGAATTTCCTCGTATTTCTTTGGATTTATGCATTTTAAGAATTTTAAATCCTGCCCTGGACCATCATCTGGCCATACTTTTATCGTCCGTACAACGTACAGATCCGGTAGTTGCCAGAGATTCTTTCTGCCGTATCTTTCTTCAATATCGTGTACTTGTTCTCCTACCCTGATAAACCTGTAGGGTATCCACCGGGCATCCAGTTCATCCAGAGCTGCATAAAATGCTTGTTCCCTCTTTCCGTTTTTGTCCCACTCGATTTCGTCCCATCCCAGAAGGATATAACCTGCTTTTTCGTGGTACTCCGTTTTATCTGCGATCTCTAGCAGATCTTTTAACCCATCCAAAACAACGCCTGTTGCTGTCCCATCCTCTGCCACATCAGTTAATAGTGCATATCCCCTGGGATTGGTGACAAACCGAACATCTGAACAATACATATACACCTCTCCTTTCTTTTTTGAAAATAAAAAAGGGCAGTATAACCTCATTTTTGTACGGCAATACTGCCCTTTTGAGCAAAACTCCGCCTTTTTGTTTAGAACGGCAGGTCTTCATCGATTTCCCAGGGTATTTCCGTATCGTCTTCAGCAGTTATCTCCATGAATCCTTCAGGAGTAGTCTGTTCTGTCTGTTGTGGTTGTTTTTGCGGTTGTTGCCTGGTCCCCTGCGCAGACGGCTGTGCCAGGAGCTCCAACCCCTCTACTATAACCTCAGTGATATAGTGAGTGTTGCCGTCCTGTCCTTCCCATGACCGGTTTTGCAGCCGTCCCACAACCGCAACTTGCCGCCCCTTGTTGCAGTAGTCCCTCACTATTTCCGCAAGCCTCCCCCATGCTACAACGGGGAAGTAGTCCACATCCGGTCCTCCTTCCTGTTTTCGTATCCGCCTAACAGCTATTCGGAAATTTGCAACCGGTGTGGTGTTCTGCGTGTACCGTATTTCCGGATCCGCCGTCAAACGGCCAATCAAAAAAACCTTGTTCATACTCATCTCTCCCTTCCTGTTTTGTTAAAATAAAAAAAGGGCGGTACAACCGTGTTTTTTATGGCTGTACCGCCCTTTTGATAACAAGTCCGCCTTTTATTTCTTCCGCTCTTCAAAAAATTCATCTACGACTTGTTTTGCAAACTCTGCAACAGCTAATCTGTCTTCATCCAATCCCCCAAAAACAGGCTCTACGTTATTTATCCTGCATAGCCTATCCACGATTCGGACATTGGATATTACCGCGTTGTGGACAATGCGCCTTGTCTGATCTAGACGTTGTATCATAACCCTTAGTTCCGCCGGATCTTCAGTCCTGAACCTGTAGATGTTTATCATATTCTCCATATTGACCACTGTGTCAACGTAATTGGCACAGCTGTCGATCATATCCCTTACCAGGGATACTTGATCCGGATCATTCTTAATTTTTGCTAATAATGCATTTACTCGATCTTTTATTTTCCCCATGTTCCATTCCCCTTTCTTTTTTGCCATTTTTTGAAAACAATAAAAGGCAGCGAAAATATATACTCCCACTGCCTTTTAGCCCGCATTCCTCATTTAAATTTTGCCGGCTTTGTTCCGGCTGTTTCTGCGGCATCCCTGCTTACTGCATGATACCGCTTGCTGCTAACCCGCAACCGGGAAAGCGCATTGGCTTGCACTTTTACAGCAGCCTGGCCCTGAATCGGCCTATCTAATATTCCACATGTATATTGTAATATACTTGTTGTTTTTTTGCAATACAAAAATAAAGAGAGAGTGCTGGTTGAAGCACTCCCTATTTCTCATAAAGGGATTCTATACGTATCTCACACCCTAATGCCTTAACATATCTAAGAAAATTAGAAAGTTTTGGTGAATGTCCCATAGCCTCTATTCTGGAAATTGCCTGTTGAGACATACCTGCAATTTTAGCGAGAGACTTTTGTGATATACCTTTCTTTTTCCTTATCTCCACTAACTGTTTTAAAAGTTCATATTCTTGACATGCTTCTTCGAAATAAGCACGTAGTTTTTTATCTTTAGCTAATCTCTTGTTTATTTCTTTTTCAACATCAATTTGCACAAAGGGCATTTCTCATTTCCCTCCTTATATTAACCGTTTCCCTATTAACCTCTCAAGCTCTTTAACTCGTTGAATAGCTTTTCTTAGTTCGGTTTTTTCTGTTTTATTTTTTTGCTTTTTGCAAGCATGTATTAAGTACATATTGTTTCGATCAACAATTACATACATTATTCTATGATGGGAAAACTTAATTTCCCATAGCTTCCCAACCAATTGTCTTGTATCTAGAACTTCAAGAGCTTTTGTTCCGTCTTTTTTTAAACTATCAATAATAGCCAATCCTCTTGCTTTTTCTTCTGCAGGCAAATTATCAAGATAGGAAAAAATTACATCCTTCCCTCCTTTTGTTTTATAGTGAAATACATTCATATTATCCCCCTTACAATTATATTTATACATCAAACTTGATGTAACTTCAATTCTTTTTTATATCACTTTTTGCAGAATATTTGCTGAACTTTGATTTGTAGCTTCTATTACAGACAAAATTTGATGTGTTGCTTTCTGTATTCTGTCCGCCGATTCTTTCAGCAATTTTACTGCATCCTCACCGCCCCACCCAGCTAAATACCCAAAGGTGTATTCGGATGTATCCAGCCCGAGCACATGGCACACTGAAAAAGCAACCGATTCGGCCTCTAACTCTATCTGTTGTCTCTCGAACCTCGCAACAAAGTCACCGTGCATTATGCCGTGTGCCCACTCATGTATTAGAGTTTTGGTTTTTTGAGCGGTCGGCAAATCTTTACGAATTTTTATCATGCCCCTAGAAAAACAGCCGTTTACCCCCAAATCTTCTTTTTCCTCTACCCTAAAGGGGCAAACTTGCTTCAGCAACAAGTACAGGTGCGTTTCTCCTTGAATTATTCGTGCTAGCTTTACGTCCGGCAAAGGTTTTCCTTCGGTCTGGCTTATATCAAAAACATAAACTGTACGAAAGCCCGTTAACACCATAACCTCTTTCTCTTCTCCTTCTTCTGTTTTCACCTTTTCTTTTTTATAGCAAGGCGCTACTATAGCAATCCCCTTTTCACCTTTCTTAACATACCTTCCTAACTTGTTCCATGTTTTAATACCTGCTACGCATGTTGCTTTAGGAAACTGCAAAAGAATAAGAATACAATTCCCCCAGGAATACTGATGAAAATTAGCCTGGAATTCTAAATACTTTCTCCATTTTTCTGAATTTAAAAGCTCGGTTACGCCTTCTTCTATTTTTTGCAAAGCTTCCCTTACCTTTTGATTGAAAAACATACCAATCTCTCCCTTCTTTTTTTGATTAAAAATAGAAAAAGGCAGTACGGCTGCTCTTGTATGACTGTACTGCCTTTTGACTACCGAAAATTTCAGGCTTCAATTTTTTGCTTGCAATCCGCCTTCGATTAATACGGCGCATATCCAAAGAAGAAATAATGCCCCATATATTCGTCTGCATCTTCTGGTTCGTATATAAAGAGTGTATTGGACGGTGCTACAACCTCTTTTTTTAGCTCGATTTTTTCCAGGTACTTTGCTGCATAGTTTTTGGCTGCTTCTTCTGCTTCCTCCAGTGTGGGGTACATCCCGTAGCACGCTCCAGTTGAACAACCGTTAACAGAGTAGAGAATAACAGCTCGTGTCAAATGGTCGTCTCTTTCTTCTTCTACCTTTCTTCCTTTGATCTTGACCTCTGCTGTCCGCGCTTCCTTTAGAACAAAACATCCAGCCGGTCCCCATTTGTCTATACGCGGATCCTCCAGCGCAATTCTTACTGCATATTCCTCGGGATTCGCCCCTTCCGGTAACGGAAAAATGATAAAACTGTCTTTTTCTACAATTGTGCCGCTGTAACCGGAACAGCCGTACATGCGACCGTACTCCTGTCGTATTTTGTCGAATGCTGCCTCCGGGGAAGCTCCCCAGGCCTCGACAGTAAAAAATTCAGCACCCATAGTCAATTCCTCCTTTCTTTTTTTGAAAAAATAAAAAGGCAGTATGCCTGCCTTTTGCATGGCAATACTGCCTTTGGTTGCAAATTCTCATTTTGTTTTTGCCGGTGTCCCGGCTGTTTCTGCAGCACCCCTACCTTGTGGTATGATGCCGCTCGCTGCCAACCTCCACGCGGAGGAAAACACATTGGTTTGTGCTTTTATAGCAGCCTGGCTCTGAATCAGCCTATCTGTTGCTCAATGCAGTTATATTATACCTTATCGTTCTGCGTATTTTCAAGAGCTTTTACAACTTTGTATTCTTATACTTCCAAAACAATTCTGTAATTGTTTGAAAAAGTTTTTCTTTGTCCTCCGCAGCAATTTTATTGCTAGCAAAAAAAATACTTATCTCTTCAATAAAATCTTGAATTTGTAAAGTGGGATCACGGTTTACAATTTTGTGCTCCTTGTTATACCCCTGAAGCGCACAGAAATCTGGGATGTCTGTACGTCCCATTAACCAGTCAAGAGAAACGCCAAAATAATCAGCAATTTTCTTCTTTATTTCATCATCCGGAACACTTTTGTTTTTTTCATACATTGAAACTGTAGATTTAGCAATACCAAATAATTTGCCAAATTGTTCCTGTGTAAAATTATATTTTTTTCTTAAGTATTTTATCCTTTCCCCTATGTTTGCCATATTCCTCCACCTTTAAGTTTATAAACTTCAAACTTATTATACCTTTATTTTCAAGAAAAGAAAACATTTTTGTCTCATTGTATTGATTTTTCAATATATTTGTACTATAATACAATCAAAAGTTCAATTATATTAAACTCGTTGTTTGTTCTCCTCAAACAAAGGAGGTTTCCTATGTATACACGAATAGAAAGTCGGTTTTGGAATGATGAAAAGATGAGAAATGTTTCTCCTGAAGCACGATATTTAATGCTCTATTTATTGACATCTCCACATCGCAACATATTAGGTTTTTATTTTCTTCCTGAACCTTATGCCTGCTTTGATCTGGGGTGGACACCGGAACAGTTTAAGAAACGGTTACATGAACTGTTAGAAAAAGGGTTGGTGAAATACGATGAAAACTCTCACGTGATATTAATCATGAATTTTTTAAAACACAATCCATTAGAAAACCACAACCAAGTTAAAAGTGCTATTCAGCGTTTAAACGAGATCCCCAGAACACCCCTTTTAAGAGACCTTTATGAAGTTATAAAAGAGCATTCTAACAATAAAAAGCACTACTCCCTATTATTAGAACAGTTAGAGGAACTGTTACAAAAACCGTTTACGCAACAGTTTCCCAAACCGTTAGAGCAACCGTTTAGCAAACAAGAAAAAGAAGAAGAAAAAGAAGAAGAAAAAGAAGAAGAAAAAGAAAAAGAAGAAGAAAAAGAAAAAGAAAATAAATATATATGCTCATCGGCTGACGCCGATGTGTGTGTATCCCTTCTGCCTGAAGAAAACACCACTGAAATGGCTCCCATACAAACACAACCCTCACAAAGAAAAGAGGAAGATGAGCATTCACTGAATGATCACGGAAAACTTACTGAATGCTCATTGAATGCTCACGAACAGCTCAATAAACATTCATGCCAGGATATGCTTCCTTCTCTTGCCGATGCAATTATGGCTGCATATGCTGCTGATGACAAACCCTTAACTGAAGGAAAACAGCAGGGAAAAAGCAAAAAAGAGGAGTACACCCCGGAATTTGAGGAGTTTTGGGCGCACTACCCGCGGAAGATAGAGAAGAAACGCGCCTTCCGCGTGTGGAAGACGCGCCTGCGCGAGGGTGTCCCGCCGGAAGTGCTAATACAGGCGTGTAAACACTATGCCGAGTACTGTGCCCGCCAGGGCTCTGAACAGCGGTATATAAAACACCCCTCTACCTTCCTTGGGCCGGACAGACCTTACGAGGAGTTTATAGACGGTGTCCCGGTACAGGAGATGAGAAGGAACAAGAGCTGGGGTGCACTCCGCAGGTTATATGATACACGCAAAAAGCCTCAAGATCCAGACCAGGAAATTATTGGGGAGGTGCTGAGCGTTGACTGAAACTGATGTGATCAAACTTTTTGCAATACTCACCGCAGCATACCCAAGTTTCGACAGGTTTGAAACTGTTGAGCAGGCAGAACCTGTGGTCGTCCTCTGGGCTGAAATGCTCAAAGACATACCGTACGAGCTTGCCGAGCTTGCAGTGAAAAAATTCATACTTGAAAGCCCCTATCCACCTACAATTGCCGATATCCGGCAGCAGGTTGTGGAAATCCTGTGCGGGAATGAGCCGGACGCTGCAACTGCCTGGGGCGAGGTAGTACGGGCACTGAACTATTACGGCTACTACCGTCCGCAGGAAGCACTTGCCAGCATGTCGCCATTAACCGCAAAGATTGTAAAACTCATTGGCTGGCAGAATATATGCATGGCAGAAGATCCATCTGTGATACGCGGACAGTTCATAAAAATGTACGAGATATACATGCAGCGTATGAGAAAAGATGCACTGCTGTCACCCGATTTGAAAAGAATAATCAAGCAGCTGACCGAGCACCGGCATCTACAGGTGATTGAAGGGGGCAAAAAAGATGGGAAAGAAATCTCGCAATAAGGTGGCAGCTGCGGAGCGAGAGGTGGTCAACTTGCTCAAGCAGCATGGCCACAAAGCACAGCGCACAGCTCCCCTCCAGGCTGCGGAGGGAACAAAAAGCGGGGCTGATGTGTTGCTTGACGATACATATCATATAGAGGTGAAAAGACGCAAAGACGGGTTTTCTCTTCTGCACGAATGCCTGGAGAATGCAGATTTCCTGTTTTTGCGGACAGACAGAAAAAATATATTGTGGCAATGCCTGTGGAGATGTTCTTGGAATTGTACGCAGCAGCAAAGGAGAATAAGGCTCATAGCTTAACAGTTAGCAAACAAAAGAAGGTTGCAGTTCAGTGAAGAATGCAAAAAATAAAAGGGAGAAAACGTGTCTCCCTTCTTTAATTTTCTTCTTGATTTAACTTTTTGCATAATTCACCTTCTGAGTCTGAAATTCCTTCAACTCTTTTCTAAATTTCTCTGCCCCTGCATAAAAATATTTAATCATTTCTTTCCGGCTCATGCCCTTTATGTCCTGATACATTTTTTCACGTGTTTTTCGTAACTCTTTCATTACAACCGACTCACGGGCTTTCATCATATCACCTCCTCAAAATTTTGAGGCGTTGTTATTTTCAGAGGATTTAATCCCTCTGAACAATTTACCTCGTTAACACCGAGGATGGTTTTTTCTCTTACTATATGTCGCATATCCCAGCTTACCAGTACATCACAACAACCAACACTCGCAGCAGCTACATGTAACGCATCAAAAATATGTCTTTCTGTAAAAGCACCTTTTTCGATATATCTGTATGCTAACTCAATTATATTGTTATCGAGTACAATATTATTATACCTGAGATTATCCAAATATTCAAAAAATTTTCTTCTCTTCTTGAAGTTTGGGCACTGAGCTAACTCCATTAAAACAAGGTCAGAAAGCCAAATCTCAAAAAATCTGTTTTGGACAACAACCTCCCAAAAATTCTGGGTTATTATTTGCCTATCAGGCGTATCGCTTGCCAGCAAGTGACTTATAACAGATGTTTCAAGATATATCTTATATTTGGGTTGCAAATTTTCTCCTCCCCCTTTTGCTTTTAAAGCAAAGAAAGGCAGTGCAAAAACAGATTTTGCACTGCCTTTTGTTTTTGATTTATAGATAGGATACTAACAGTGATAGTCTAGCGTCCCGCCTATATAATACTTTTGTCCTTCTTTCAGCTCGCTTCTAACGAAATTATCCAGTGACTGCCATGTGTATTCGGAATAAACATAAAAGCTAAATCTATTTTCGATTAAAGATGCCAATTCAAACGCAGCCAATGAATCACTTGAAAATTCTTCAAGGCTCATATTTTGCAGGGTTGTTCTCAGTTTTTCAAAGCGTTCTTTGAAATATTTCTTTTTAAAACCTTCAAGAAAAATTATGCTTTCCTCATTTTCGTCGTAGATTATCCCGTATTCCTTTAGTACCGAACACAGCCACTGGATATCCTCTCTTCTGTCGGTGTCACTGCTGACGTAATCAGCAATCATACCGACAAAGCCGTCAATAAACTCATCTTCGGTTATATAATCCTCTTTGTTTACAGGTACTTCCGAAAGTTGGAAAATTCTGCTATGCATAGTACTTTCCTCCTTTCTTTTTTTGAAGGCGGTACAAGAATTTACACCACCTTTTTATAAGTTACTCCACAATAAACTTATCAGGCTGCAATTCTACTTTGATACCGGGAATGACTTCTCCGGTATTTTTATAAACCGCCCTGTTTCCCGATATTTCCATATTTTTCTTTAGTTCAATCCAGTTCGGTTCCTTTTTGATTTTGATATAATCCGTCAGTCCGGACTGTTCCAGCCATTTAAGCAATGTCTCGTTGTCCCGCTCTATCGTCAGATTTTGCTTTTTTAATTTCAACGTCCCCGAAAACAGCTCGTACTTGACCTGGGTCTTTGACTTTTGCAGCAGTGATGGATCCAGCGACATAAAGTATTCATAGAGCTTTTGCTCAAAGAAAGCTATTTGCCTTTCAGCTTTCTCTTGCTCTGATTTAAGCCACGCATCTATCTGTTTCTTTTTTTCTTCCGCTAGCTGTCGCTTTCTTTCCAGCTCTGCGCGGTAAAACTTGATTTTTTCTATCGCCCAGTCTGCTGCCGCATCGTTTTCTATCCGCCAGTCCTGCTGTTCCTCTGGTGCTTCCGCTGCAACGGATAGGACAAGGAAGCCATCAAATTCCAGCATATCGTTTAGCATATCTCTCGCCCCCTTATCCAGACTTCATCGTACGGAACATCCGGATCGCTGGACGGCCCGTAATTTAGCCAGAAAAAGTGGATGCTGAACCGGTCGTTTGATGTTTTTACCTCTTCATGCCGCGTGAGCCGCAGAAGGATTTCTTCTGCTCTGGCGGCATTTATAACAACATCCCGCACGTCTATCACTTCGTCCGGATGCTGGCAGATGGCATTGTAAAACGCTGCAATATCTTTTCCTAATTCGGATGGCCGCTCAAACTTTACAGCCGGAAAAGGAATTCGCCTTAAAATTTTTTCTTTAACCTTCATATACATTCCCCCTTACATCATTTTGTATTCTTGTGCCGTCTGCCCGTACTTTTGCAGAACAGCCAGCTTTTGTGTTTTTAGTACGGGACATACAGCGATACAGTTGACAAAAATATTTTTCCTGATTGAAATTTTATAGGCGGGACACGAAAAGCACGGTACTGTGTATCCAAACCAGTCTATGCTTCGTGAGCACTGCGGACAGTACCTGTGCTCCGGATGCCTGCCGAATTCCCTGCCGGAACCGTACTTGAATTCGGACTCCGGAGCAATGTGTCCGCAAGAGCCACAACGGTAAATATACATAACGTCTCTCCCCCTTCTTTTTTGAAAAACAAAAAGGGGCAGCCTTTCTGCTTTTATGGCAGAAAAACTGCCCCTTTTGAAAAGTCTTCTCCTTTGTGATTTTAGGTTTTGATTTTAGGCCACAACTTGTCCGTTGGCCTTTACACTACCGAATCCGAGCATCACATACTTACTTCCTTTAGGACTTTTCTGACACCGGAATTCCAGCACATGCTCTTTATAAGTGTCTATAATGCTCATAAACGGATGGTTCTCAGGAAGAACAACTGTTTCGCCGGAATCAAGTTTCAGGCCGAACACCGTGCCTTTCTGGGTGCGTGCTGGCTTTATGTCGACTATCTTTCCTTTCACCCATTCTGCTTCTTCTTTGAGATTGGAAGAAGGCTGTAGATTTTCTTTGGTGACTGCTTTAACCTGTGCTGTTTCTTTTTGCGCAGCTATAACCTCATCGGCGCTTGCAATACCCGTGCCGATAAGGCCATATCCCAGAAAGCCCAGTGCCCTGCCCACCGCCGATGTTTCGGCGTTCTCGATGGGGTTGGTGCGGTCCACTCCATCCCCATCGCCGATCTTTGCTGTAGCGGTGGCAGAACCGTAAAGCTCCGACACCACTTCCGCCCTTACATATCCATTGCATACCTCCGTCCGGATATGCAGGGCTTTACCGGCCTTCCGGTGCTCGTCCCTTGCCCACTGTATCCTGCCGTCCACCGTCATGTATGGCAGGGATACAGGGAGATAAAGACTGCCGTCTTTACCCTGCCAGACCCCTAACTCTCGCAGTTCAGGCGAAATCTTATAGTTATCTGCCTTTCCCAGCTTGACGTTTTTGTCTAGTAAAATAACAAACTTGTGGTATTCCGCCGGAATGCTTTCGTATGCTGCCTTTAAGCGTTCCTCCGCAATCTTTTTTTCTTCTTGGGCTTTTTTGATAATGTAATCCATTTATCATTCCTCCTTTCTAAATTTAATACAGCTCATCTTCTACAGCATTTACGAACATCTCGATATTTTCCGGTTCGCCTTCAAGTAGAAGTTTTTCTTCCCGTCCAAAGCCACTATCCCTCGTTTGACTTGTGCGGTGTATTTTTACACCGTACCTTTTGGCAAGGACGTTTATAATTTCTGCAGCGTACTCACTATCATAGTGTCCATTATCCGGCTCTGTAAGGAGCCAAAAGCTCACCTGCATTCAATATCCCTCCTTCCTTTTGAAAAAAGAAGGGGGATATTACTCCCCCTTTTCTTTTTTGAATAGCAAAGATGGAATTACTCCACCTTTGCTATGCCCCTGCACCCCAGTATCGTCCTGCCGTCCTCGCTGTACACCGGATCGCCGATGGTGTATAGTTTGGACGTGTCCAACCCTGCTGCTCTGGCTGCCGTGGCATATAAGGCCGAAACAACAACGATGTCGTAGCCCTCTGGTATGGGGTCGCACCCCGTGATCTTTTTGGCAAAGACCGGGATGTCGCCCACCTTGCCCACCTCAACGGTGTCCATTTTTGCGGAGAGAATACCGTGTGAGGGGATCTCCGCCACAACAACCGGCTCGCCGCTGCACACGTACTTGCGGATGTCCTCTCTATACGTGATGCAGCTGTCGGACAGGACGGTAATGGGGTGTGGAGTGCCGTTGAAAATTTTTGCCATAAAAATTCCTCCTTTCTTTTTTAGATCGCTCTCTTTAATTTCTTGCGTTCATTTTGTCTGGTTCGATATGCCTGGGCATTTGAAATTGGGCCAGCAATAACAGCAGTGCGGTAGACTGCTTTAATGTCTGTATCCCTGGCGAAGATTATTTCCTCGGTTCCCCGCCCTGGTTTATACACATGACCATAAGCTTCAAAAGCACCATCCCTAAACCGTACGCTAATCCTCATGAAGCAGCCCCGTATAAGGTTGCCAGGGTCGGGGTAGTCCCAGTTTACTCCCAAGTCTATCTCGCCACCGTTTTTGAGGAGGTCCTCCCTCCTTTTCCATTCCTTTTCGTCTGCTTCCAGGTCTCTGTCAAAGATTCCTCCGCCCGATTTTGCATAACAGACGGGGCCTAGCGCCCTGTCAATTGAGACTGGGTCGGTCAGTTGCCGACCGCATCTTGTACACTGCATATTCTTTCCCCCTTTCTTTTTTTGCCAAAAATATTAAAGGAGCGCATGAACACATACGCTCCTTTTTGGATCCCTTATTCCACCTTTTTATTTGTGACCATCCGTCTCCAAGATGGTCGGCGTCTGCGGCATCCCTACCTGTCTGGTATGATACCGCTTGCCGTCAACCCACCAGGGATAAGCGCATTGGCTTGCGCTTTTACAACGGCCCGGCTCTAAAATAGCCTATCCTCTGCTATTACAAGTACCAAGTATATTATATTTCATTTGTTAATTTTTTGCAAGGGCTTTTTTCACTAAGATTATTATTGCTGTCTTGCAACAAAACATGCAACACATATGGCAAATGAGATTTCCTGTTGGGGGCTGAGAACCAATACTGGAATTCAGTATAATAAAGACCAGCTATTGCTGGTTTTCTTCTTTTGTAATTATGAGTGGTTCCTTTCGTTCAAAAACTTCTTTTCTAAATCCCCAGTCAATATAAATCTTGCTTCTATCATATCTTATCTCAATAGGCAACTCATCTATTTCTTGCCATTCTCCATTCAAATAAACCAGCCACTTGTTTGCGTCCCATTCGCCTTGTATCCCTACTGCAAGTAATATTTTGTCTTCTATAGGATACACTTTGAAAGCAGTTATGAAATCATACTCATTTATTATTTCTTTTAGTTCTTCAATTGCTGTCTCAACATCATCTATTTTTTTAACTCTTCCAAACAGCAATTTTTGCAGTTTTTCAAGTGTCCATTTTTCTGTTTCACCTTCTATTATGTTCTCAATTCTATCAATCACAGTAGTTTCTAATCCGCCTGCGATACCCCATACATCATAGTATCCTGCTCCTTGCCAACGCACCTCTATGTTTACGTCTTCCTCTTCAAAATATTTTGAAGCTTCTGCTATTAACTTTTTTGTATCTTCTCTGTTTTCACAATAAGTAACAGTCATTAAAACATTGTCTGTGTTAAACCAGTCTAAAAAGTATCTGTAAATCTCATCCAACCCTACCATTTTAACATCCTCCTCATCAATTAATTTTTGAATAGCATATCTCACAAGCTCTGAAATTGTCATTCCTTTCCGCTTTGCTATTTTTTCCAAACTGTCATACATGTTTTCCGATACCCTGATTACTAAATTCCTTGTTTTCATATTTTTATTTCCCTCCTTTTTCAAGGTTTGCAACTATCTTTGTGTAAGCATAAGTGAGATTGAAAAGAAGCGGTTTGGCTATGTTTGCTTTTTCTTGAATGTATTTTAACCAGTAGTCAAAGCTTTTTGGATGAAGCCCTTCTGCCAGTGCAGTTTCAACTATAATCATATTTTCGAGTAATCTCTTTTCAACATACGTTTTTGCCTCTTGCATGTCATTAAATTCATCCAATTCATCTATTTTTATTCCCATTGCATCGAAACTTGCAAAAGATGATGTAAATACTTTAACATCTGACATATCAACAACATGCTTATATTTTGCTATAATATCTTCAAGCTCTTCTCTTGATGTTTTTTCTTTGCATTCCTTGATTTTAGCAATTAACTTCTCGATGTCGTTCTTCTTTGCAAACTTTTCAAATTTCATTTTCTTTCTACTCCTTTTTTATTCTCTCTTTTCACTTTCTATTATACCCATCTGCATAACAAATGCAATACGTAATATTCAACAAACTTTTTGTGAATATTTTATGTAGTATCCACAAGCAAGCAGGCAAAAATAAAAGCTGAGCCTTGCACTCAGCTTGGTTATTTATTTTGTTTTGCTTTCAAATATATGCTTGACAAGGAATAAAACTGGTGGAGGCGGGGGTGACTCAACCCCTTTTTACACAATTATATAGACTTAACTTCTTTCTCCATTTGTTCTCTTAGTGAACTGCCGTTCACCCGAAGAGGTGGTGGCTTCCTGATGTTGTCCACAGATGCCTTTTTAATATTTCTTTTCACAGGCATCTTTTATCTTCTCGGTTCCTATGAATATTTTTACATACATTGTACTGCCATCTGGTTTCTCGCTTCTCGTAGTAATAATGGCCTGTGTACCGACACTAGTAGTAAAGATATAATCTCTAGACTGTTTAATAACCTTTGGTTTTTCATACTTTGGTTTTTCATGAACAGTCGCGTTGACAACAAGCATTTTATCTACTTCCTTCTCATCCCCTATTATATCATATTATGCACACAACGTACCTAGTGTACACCTCTATGTTTTTATTTTCTTAGGATGAAGTACGGCAAAAGAATGCAAAATAATAACTCAAGATAATATGCCTTATATTGCATTTTGGGGTATAATCATGGTATAATTAAACCGTAAAACGGGGTATTATCCCACCCCAAAAATGCATGATAATATTTTTCCGCCCTTTTTATTGCCGAGATAACCCTCATAAGGAGGAAAAATATGTTTGTTTTAAGATTTACCGTGCGGCTGCCACTAGAAGAAAATCTCTTTAAAAAAGAAACCAGAGAACTCAAATTTTTAAGCCCCGCAGAATTGCTAAAAACTTACAAAAAGTTAAAACAGTACGAAAATATTTTTTTCTATAACATCAGGGTTTATCTCGTATTCGAGGAAGAAATAGATCTGGAGAACTTCAACTGGAACATGCTAAAGGAGGGTCAAAAGAGGTGGAGCATGAATTCCTAGTTTATACCGACGGCGCCTGCGCAGGAAACCCCGGTCGCATGGGGATCGGCTATGTAATCTACCAAAACCCCGGCCAAAAACTCACCGCTACCTGCACCTATTCGCCCGGCACAGGTACAAACAACCAGGCTGAATATCTGGCAGTCATCGCTGCTTTGGACTACCTCACTGCTTTTGAGCCGCAGTCCATACTTGTTATGTCCGATTCGCAGCTGGTTATCTACCAGCTTACCGGGGTTTATGCTATAAAGTCTCCCACAATCGCCGAACTGGCCGACAGGGTATTTGAGCTTGTAAAACGGCTTGGGTGCCGGGTGGACTTTAAGTGGATCCCGCGCAGCGAAAACAAATTTGCCGATGCGCTGGCCAGCAAAGCAGCCGGTATGCCCGTCGCAAGGATTATAAACCACTACACCGAGCTGGACGAATGGAAGCCTGACCTGTATTTTACTGTGAATGAGTGTGAGCTTGAAAAACTGCCGCCACTCAACCCCTTGTGTGCACGGGAGATTGAGAGGCTGCTGCTCCTGGGCGATAAAGCGAAGTTTGGAGACTATATCAGGCTTAAATCCGGTGGAATGGATGAGTACAGCAAAGCTGATATAGAAACGCTCAAAAAATACATAACCGTTCGTCATGGACCAAAAGCTGTACTGTGGATGATGGATACTCTGGAAGATGCTGACCCCGCTTATGCAGCAAATGCACTGCGGTGGGCTGCAAGAGGCCTCCCTCCCGATATGGCACTCAAAAAAGCATCTGTGGATATGGAAATGACAGCGAATACCGCTAACAAAAGGAGAGAAAATCTGGCATGGCAAATGATATAGAGACTGTTTTGGAGTCTTTTAAGGAAGATCTCCTGCGGCAGGAAAAATCGAAAAACACCGTCAGGGCATATGTCCGTGATGTTGAAGAGTTCATCCAGTGGTTTTCGGAAACGGTCGGAGAGTTTTCGCCGGGACAAATAACCGTTGTGGACGTGCAGGAATACAAAAACTACCTGTACAACATAAAAAGAAACAAGCCGGTCAGCGTGAACAGGAAGCTCTCCGCACTGGAAAGTTTCTGTGAATTCCTGGTAAGTGCTGGCCATCTTAAAGACAACCCTGCCGCAAAGGTGAAAAAAATAAAGCAGCAGAAAACTGCGGAGGTTGCTGCCCTCTCAAATTCCGAACTATACAGGCTTAAAAGAATGTTTTATTTAGAAGGCAACAAGCGCGATATAGCCATATTCGAGCTTATGATCAATACCGGCCTGCGTGAAGCTGAAGTGTGCAACCTTAAGCTGGACGATGTTGTTATGTCAGAGCGAAAAGGAATCGTTATTGTACGCTCCGGTAAAGGCGAAAAATACCGCGAGGTACCGCTCAACGCAAATGTGCGGCGCGCTATACAAGCATACTTGGAAGTGCGTCCAAACCGCGGCAATTATCTTTTTGTAAGCAACAAATCCGACCGTCTGTCTGAAAGCCAGCTGTACAGGATAATAAGAAAATATGCAGATATGGCCGGTATAAAGGCACACCCCCATATGCTCCGCCACACCTTTGCAACAAAACTGCTGCGTGAAGGCAAGATTGACCTGCCGACCCTCCAAAACCTGCTCGGACACGTCAACATAAATACAACCGCTGTGTATACAAGGGCCACCATGCAGGACCTTGAAAAGGCGGTTGAGATACTGGAAAGCCTGGAAGAATAAAGTTTGGAAGGGGGGTTTTGTATGTCCAGCAGAAAAATCAATATAAGAAAAATGCGGCTGGTTTGACGGTACGGACAATGGGCAACCCGGAGTACGGGATCTACAAATTGGGTAGTGGATACTACAGACTGTGTAAAGTACTAAAAGATTATAACGACGAAAAAGAAGCAATAGACGATTTAATTAAACTGCTTAACCGCAAAATAACTGAGGAAGACCTGCTCGAACAGAATTGCTTTGTCCATCATCCAAAAGAAGAAAGCAAAGAATAACCAAAAACTGCTCTGGTTTTTCGGGAGTGTAACAAAGGTGGTTATACCACACACTCTCGCTTTCGGGGTTTTCCACGCAAGACGAAATACCAGGGCGGAAGGATTTTGCCACACCTACCCTGGCTACCGGGTATAACTTAGTTTTATAATGCAGCACTACAAGGTTACTACGGATTCAGCACGCACCTGTATTACCGTATTCACAATGACTTTTTATGAGCACTTCTCTGCTCCAGCGACAATCCATCCAGTAACCATCTTAGCTCCCTTATGCTTATCTCTGCGTAAGCGTAAAATAATTCCCACCTTGACGAAAACATCATTTTGTGGGCACAAATTGCACAATCAAAATAAGAAAAAATCGCTTAATTTCTAGCTTTTTGATATTTTAACTGACAAAGTTAGCAACTCTAAACTGGCAATTATCAAAGTATCACAATGAAAACAATCCCCACCTTATTTAAGTAAGGTGGGGATTGTCTATCTCTATTTCACCCTGCAACAATCTGGTAAATTGATTGACCATGGTAAAATCTCGTCTAGCGCTTCCTTATCTTCTATATCCATATTCGGCAGCTTCTCAAACAAATACTTCAAATATTCAAACGGATTTAACCCATTCTCCTTGGCAGTCTCAACTATACTGTAGATCGTTGCGCTGGCCCTTGCACCCTTCGGTGTAT
>Ga0247720_100044_pt1 | contig 65719 bp, 66 predicted proteins | sample MSEWel2015_12_15_FD_189078 | JGI IMG/M metagenome (GOLD analysis project Ga0247720, IMG submission 189078) | Subsurface sediment microbial communities from gas well in West Virginia, United States - MSEEL Well Study Marcellus 3H_2015_12_15 | ecosystem: Environmental > Terrestrial > Deep... | reverse complement strand
CACCAGCACGGAACCGGTAGCGCGCTCGATAATCAACCCGAGATCGCCGGTGCCCATCAGAGCTGTTTCAGTCGCGGCAGGGGAAAATGCCTGACAGCCAGTCAAAGCCAGCACCAGCAACAGCGGCAGGAAAAAGCGCTTTAGAGCAGGTTTGGGCATATCCATCAGCTGTAGATCCTCAGGTCAGTGCAACAAGGCGCCGGACTTCAGTTGCCGGCTGATCCAGTCAATTTCTTCCGGTGTCAGTAAAGGCTTCCACGGCGGCATGGCCGTGCCCGGCACGCCCTCACGGATAATGGCCGCTAACGCGCCGGCAGTCAGACGTTCCAGGTTTTCCGGGCGCAGAGGGGGGCCCAGCCCACCCTTCAGTGTCATGCCATGACAGGATCCGCAATCCTGCAAGACCAGGTTACTCAGTTGCGGGTCGGGGCGCCGCTGCTCCCCCGCGTCAGCGCCACGGCTCAGCATGAGGGCAAGCACTGCGAGGCTCAGGGCCGCTTTCCAGCCGACACTCCTCCCCATCAATTCGCTCCTGTTACCCGGTTCGTCTGTTTGATCGTCGCAACACCAAAACTGCACATCCTTGATATTGCTTAAAACAGTCCGGCAAAGCCAGAAATCATTGGGCATACCACCTGTTGGGTAATAAAGGAACAAATAACATTTATCTGACATTAATCAATGTTCATAAAGCCGAAGAGGCGAAACCTAGAGGGACTCTTAAATCCAAGGAGAGAACCTGATGAGAGTGACCAACCTGATTTTCAAACCGCTGGCCCTGGCCGTCGCTGTTGCGTCTTTCGGCGTAATGACAGCCCAGGCCGCCCCGAAGAACCCTGACCCGTCGGCCACCGCCTATGAAGGCACCGCCAGTGCGGTCGATCCCAAATCCGCAAAAGTCGTTCGCAGCCCGGGTGCCCCGGACCTGACCGAAGCCGAGTTCGAGAAAGCCAAAACCATTTTCTTCCAACGCTGCGCCGGTTGCCACGGTGTTCTTCGCAAGGGTGCCACCGGCAAGCCCCTGACCCCGGACATCACCCAGGAGCGGGGCCTGGACTACCTGAAAGCCTTTATCACCTACGGCTCACCCGCAGGTATGCCCAACTGGGGCACGTCCGGCGACCTTACCGAAGATGAAATCGAGCTGATGGCCAAATACCTGATGCACGAACCACCGGAGCCACCGGAGTTCAGCCTCGCCGACATGAAGGCGACCTGGGAAGTCGTTATCCCCCCTGAAGACCGGCCCAAGAAGCAGCTGAACGATCTGAACCTGAAAAACCTGTTCAGCGTGACTCTGCGGGATGCCGGCCAGATTGCCCTTATCGACGGCGAATCCAAGGAAATTGTCGAGGTCATTGATACCGGGTATGCGGTTCACATCTCGCGGATGTCGGCCTCAGGCCGTTATGTGTTCGTTATCGGACGGGATGCCAAGATCAACATGATCGATCTGTGGATGGAACACCCGGATACCGTCGCCAAAATCAAGATCGGCCTGGAAGCCCGTTCCGTGGAAACCTCCAAATACGAGGGTTACGAGGACAAATACGCCATTGCCGGTGCCTACTGGCCACCGCAGTTCGTAATCATGGACGGGCAGACCCTGGAGCCGCTGAAAATCGTCTCTACCCGGGGCATGACCGTGGACACCCAGGAATACCACCCGGAGCCCCGCGTCGCCGCCATCGTTTCCTCCCTCGAGCAACCGGAGTTTATCGTTAACGTCAAGGAAACCGGCAAGATCCAGCTGGTCAACTACGAAGACCTGGATAACCTGAGCATCACCACTATTGATGCCGCCCGGTTCCTGCACGACGGCGGCTGGGACAGCACCCTGCGGTACTTCATGACCGCGGCCAACCAGTCCAACAAGATCGCGGTGGTCGACTCCAAGGAGCGGGAACTCGAAGCACTGATTGACGTTGGCAAGATTCCCCATCCCGGCCGCGGTGCCAATTTTGTCGATCCGGAGAATGGTCCGGTCTGGGCCACCAGCCACCTGGGGGATAACACCATCCAGATGATCGGCACCGATCCCGAAGGCCACCCCGACAAAGCCTGGAAAGTGGTCCGTACTCTCAACGGCCAGGGTGGCGGCTCGCTGTTCATCAAGACTCACCCGAAATCCGACAATCTATGGGTCGATACCCCGCTGAATCCGGCGGAAACGGTCAGCCAGAGCGTTGCAGTGTATGACATCAACAATCTGGAAGCCGGCTACGAGGTACTGCCGATTGCTGAATGGGCGGAGTTGGGCGAAGGGCCCAAGCGCGTGGTGCAGCCGGAATACAACGTGGCCGGTGACGAAGTCTGGTTCTCCGTCTGGAACGGCAAGGAACAGACCTCGGCCCTGGTGGTGGTTGATGACAAGACACGCGAGCTGAAAAAGGTGATCAAGGACGAACGGCTGGTGACTCCCACCGGCAAGTTCAACGTCTATAACACCCAGCACGACGTGTACTGATCGGTTCCGGCCCGGAGGAGAGCACTGATGAGACTGGATACGACTGACAGACAACTGATCAACCTGTTCCAGCGGGACCTGCCCGTCTGCGACAGACCCTACCAGGCGATGTCCCGACAGCTGGGCATCGCTGAGACGGAGGTCATTGAACGGCTGCAGTCGCTACAGGACAGCCAGGTTCTCAGCCGGGTCGGGCCGGTTTTCGAACACAGCCGCGCAGGCGCAAGCCTGCTGGCTGCCGTTGCCGCACCGGACGAACAGATCGATCTGGTCGCGGCCCGAATTAACCAGGCTCCCGGGGTGAATCACAATTATGCCCGGGAGCACACCTACAATCTCTGGTTTGTCATGACGGCGCCCGATGAAGACATTCTGGAAGAGCAGCTTGACGACCTGGAACACCAGCTGCGGCTGCCGATGCTTCGGTTGCCGATGGTGGAGGCCTACCATATTGACCTGGGCTTCGATATTGATTGGGAGGCCCTGCCGTGAACCTTCACCCGACCCCGGAATATCTGGCGGTTGTACCGGAAATCGCCGGCGCCGGACCGGTCAGTGCCTGGGGTTTGCTGCGGCTTCGGCGTGAGCTGGAAGTCGGGCTTCCGCTGACATCGCAACCCTACAAGACGCTGGCTGAAAGGTGCGGACTGTCCGAAACGGACGTGATGGCAGCCATCCGCCAGTGGCAGGCCCAGGGCCTGATCAAACGATTCGGCCTCGTGGTGCGGCACCGGACTCTGGGTTATACCGCCAACGCCATGGTGGTCTGGGATGTTCCGGACGATCAGGTTCAGGAGCTGGGCCGGAGGCTCGCCCGAAGCCCCCTTATCACCCTCTGTTACCAGCGCCCGCGCCGACGCCCCCAGTGGCCCTTCAACCTGTTCTGCATGATTCACGGCATTGACCGGCAACGGGTTCTGAACCAGCTGGACGCGCTGATTGGCGAGTTTGGCCTGGCGCAGATACCCCACGCCGTGCTGTTCAGCACCAAAGCCTACCGGCAGCGGGGAGGCCGTTATGTCAGCCGCGACTGAGCTGCACCAGGCAGAGAACGACTTCACAGAGTTGGAGCGGGCCGTCATTAACCGCTTACAGACCGGGCTCCCCCTGGTGCATTCGCCCTACGCTGCGGTCGCCTGCGAACTTGGTGTGACCGAGCAGGCACTTCTGCATACCCTCGCCGACCTCCTGGACCGCCGCATCCTCACCCGTTTTGGCCCCATGTTCCACGCCGGGGAAATGGGCGGCGGCCTCACGCTCGCCGCCATGCGAGTCCCGGAGCCAGACTTCGAGAAAGTTGCCAAAACGGTGAACAGTTTTGGCGAAGTGGCCCACAACTACCGTCGGGAGCATGAGCTGAACATGTGGTTTGTCCTGGCCACGGAGACCCCGGAAGACATCACCCGGGTTATTGGCGAGATCGAGTCCGCCACCGGCTATCCCGTCTACAACATGCCCAAGGAGGAAGAGTTCCATGTCCATCTCCACTTCCCGGTCTGACACCGAGTACGTGCTGGGCGAGCGGGACCGGCAAATCATTCTCGCCACCCAGGAAGGCCTGCCCCTGGTACCCGACCCCTGGGGTGAACTGGGCAAGCAGCTGGGGCTGCCGGCTGACGAGGTGCTGGCCAGATTCCAGCGAATGCAGGACGCCGGTGTGATCCGCCGGGTCGCCGCCGTGCCCGACCACTATCGCCTGGGCTATCGCTTCAACGGCATGACGGTCTGGGACGTCCGCGACGATGCCATCACGACTATGGGCCGGAAGGTGGGCGAACTGCCGTTCGTCAGCCACTGCTATCGACGCCCGAGGCACCTGCCCTACTGGAGCTACAACCTGTTTGCCATGGTCCACGGAACCAGCCGGGAAGAGGTGGAAGACAAGGCTTCGCAGATTCAGGCCGTGCTCGGAACCACCTGCCAGGGCCACACCATTCTTTACAGCTCGGCCATCCTGAAAAAAACCGGTCTGCGGCTGCGGAAATCATGAGAGAGGAAGCACCATGTTCAGAATGACCCGCTACATCAAGAGCCTGATGAATCCGGCTCCTGTGCATCCGCTCCCCAAACCGTCCGGCCCGGTGGTGATCTGGAACCTGATCCGCCGCTGTAACCTGACCTGCAAACACTGCTATTCGATCTCCGCCGATATCGACTTCAAGGGCGAGCTGAGCACGCAGGAAGTCTATACGGTGATGGATGACCTCAAGGCGTTCGGTGTACCGGTGCTGATTCTCTCCGGCGGTGAGCCACTGATGCGCCCGGATATTTTCGACATCTCCCGCCGGGCCCGGGAAATGGGCTTTTACGTAGGGTTGTCCACCAACGGCACGCTGATCAACGAAGACAACATCGGCAAGATCGCCGAGGCAGGCTACGACTATGTCGGCATCAGCATCGACGGTCTGGAAAACACCCACGACGAGTTCCGGCAGAAAAAGGGCGCATTCCGGGAATCCATGCGTGCGGTTGCCCTGTGCAAGCAGGCCGGCATCAAGGTAGGCCTGCGCTTCACCCTGACCCAGGACAACTTCCCGGAACTGCCCGCCATGCTGGACCTGCTTGATGAACACGACATCGACAAGTTCTATCTGTCCCACCTGAACTACTCCGGCCGTGGCGGCCGGAACCGGAAACGGGATGCCTGGTACGACATGACCCGCGAGGCCATGAACCTGATGTTCGACCACTGTCACCGGGAACTCCAGCGGGGCGTGGAGCGGGAATATGTGACCGGCAATAACGACGCCGACGGCCCCTTCCTGATCGAATGGGCAAAACAGCATTATCCGGGCCAGGTCGCGACCCTGGAGCAGCGCCTGACAAACTGGGGTGGCAACTCTTCCGGCGTCAACATCGCCAATATCGACAACCTGGGCGTGGTCCACCCGGACACCTTCTGGTGGAACCACGACCTGGGTAACGTTCGCCAGACTCCGTTCTCCAGAATCTGGGCTGACACCACCGACCCGCTGATGCAGGGGTTCCGGCAGCATCCGCGACCGGTCAGGGGGCGCTGTGCCGAGTGTAAATACCTGGCCATCTGTAACGGCAATACCCGGGTCCGGGCCTACAACATGTCCGGTGACTTCTGGGAAGAGGATCCGGGCTGCTACCTCACCAATGACGAAATCGGTGTGCTCGATGGGCCCCGGCGCCTGGCCGCCCCGGTTACCGAAATTCCGGTTCACAACCTGTAAGGACAAGCATCATGACAACCAGCCAAAGGAAGAAGTGCCTGGTGGAGTTCCAGCTGGCGGAACAACCCTTACGGGCCGGAGAGGTAGCCATTGTGGGAGCGGGTCCGGGCGACCCCGGCCTGCTGACCCTGCGGGCCCTGATGCTGATCCAGCAGGCGGATGCCATCGTCTACGACCGCCTGGTGTCGCCGCAGATCATGGAACTGGTCAACCCCGCAGCCGAGCGGATTCATGTGGGCAAGGCCAGCGGTTGCCATTACGTGCCCCAGGAGGACACCAACGAACTGCTGGTACAGCTGGCGGTAAAACAGCGCCGGGTGGTCCGGCTCAAGGGCGGCGACCCTTACATCTTCGGCCGTGGCGGCGAGGAGGCGGAATTCCTGGTGGAGAACCACATCGACTTCCTGGTGGTTCCCGGCATTACCTCCGCGGCCGGTTGCGCTTCCTACTGCGGCATCCCGCTGACACACCGGGACTACGCCCAGAGCGTGACCTTTGTAACCGGCCATAGAAAGGCCGACCAGTCACTGGAACTGAACTGGCGCGTGCTGGCAGCGCCAGGCCAGACCCGGGTGTTCTACATGGGCCTGCACAATGCCCCGACCATCGTCCGCGAGCTTATGGCCCACGGACTGCCGGGAGACTGCCCCGTAGCCCTGGTCGAGCGCGGCACCACACCGCAGCAGCACATGGCAGTCACCTCCCTGGCCGACCTTGAGGCGACCATTCTCCGCGAGGCGTTCCAGCCGCCGACATTGATCATCGTCGGCGAGGTTGTCGGCCTGGCAGAGAAACTGGCCCAACCGGCCGCAGCCGGCTGGCACTGCGGCCACAGTGAGGCCATTGCCGCCAGCGCAGGAGGACGCCCGGCATGAGATTTCGCAAAGACACCCTGCTGATACTCGCAGCCAGCCTGCTGATGCCAGCTTTGCTGCAGGCCAGCCCGGAACCGGAAACCGGTGCGCTGTACCAGCAACACTGCGCCAGCTGTCACGGCACCGATCGCCTGGGCGGCATGGGTCCCGCCCTGCTGCCGGAAAACCTGTCCCGGCTCAAAAAACCCGAGGCAGAGGCCACCATCCGCAATGGCCGACCCGCCACCCAGATGCCGGCCTTTACCGATGTTCTGGCCAGCGAATCCATCACCGCGCTTGCGGACTATATTTACCGCCCACCAGCCATCCCACCGACCTGGGGCCGGGCAGACATCCTCGACAGCCACTTGCTGCCTCACCCCCAGGGTACGTTACCGGATGAGCCGGTGTATGAAGCCGATATGATGAACCTGTTCCTGGTGGTGGAGATCGGCGATCATCACGTCACCCTGCTGGATGGCGACAAAATGGAGCCCATCCACCGGTTCCCGAGCCGCTACGCCCTGCACGGTGGCCCGAAATACAGCCCCGACGGGCGTTACGTCTACTTCGGCTCCCGGGACGGCTGGATCACCAAGTACGACCTGTACAATCTGAAAGTGGTGGCGGAAGTGCGAGCCGGCATCAACATGCGCAACATCGCCGTGTCCGCAGATGGCAAATATGTGATGGCCGCCAATTACCTGCCCCATACCCTGGTACTGTTTGGTGCCGATAATCTCGAACTGATGGACGTTATCCCGGTGGAAAGCGACGCCGGCGACAGCTCCCGGGTCAGTGCTGTTTATGCCGCCCCACCAAGGGGCAGCTTCATCGCCGCCCTCAAGGACATTCCTGAAGCCTGGGAAATCACCGTGGAAGACGGCAAGCCCGCTATCCGCCGGATGCAGATCGACACACTACTGGACGATTTCTTCTTCGACCCCGGGTACCAGCACGTCATCGGTGCCGCTCGCGACGGCAAGCGCGGCTACGTGATCAACCTCGACACCGGCAACACCATCGCCAAACTCCCCCTCCCCGGCATGCCCCACCTGGGCTCCGGCATTACCTGGGAATACCAGGGCCGCCGTGTGATGGCTACACCGCACTTCCGCACCGGCGCGGTGTCCATCATCGACATGGACAACTGGCAAGTCATCAAGACCCTTGAAACCCAGGGTCCCGGCTTCTTCATGCGCAGCCACGAAAACTCCCGCTACGCCTGGGTGGATGTGTTCTTCGGCCCCAACAAGGACAAGGTCCACGTCATCGACAAGCAGACCCTGGAAATCGTCAAAACGCTGCAGCCGGCCCCAGGCAAGGTTGCCGCCCACGTGGAATTCGATCGCTATGGTGAAAAACTGCTGCTGAGCATCTGGGACAAGGACGGCGCTGTGATCGTTTACGACGCTGACACTCTGGAGGAGGAAAAGCGCATTCCCATGAACAAGCCTTCGGGCAAGTACAACGTGTGGAACAAGATCAACTACGAAGAGGGAACCAGTCACTGACTGAGGCCCGATCAACAAGATCCGTGAACATGGGGTCAGATGAAAGCCTTCATCTGACCCCTGCCTCGGCGCCCCCCTCAATGATTGGGGCCCCTGCCCCGGCCTACCACCAGACTAACCAGCCCTAATCGACTCAGTAAAAAAGCCTTAATGATTTAAGTCATTTCAAAAGATGCTTTTCTGATACCATAATCACCCTGACACTCAAAACAGGGTCAATGCCATGAACAGCATCTTCAGGCCAAACGTTTCCTCCGCTCCCTGCATGCTGGGAGAGCACAACCCGGACATCATCCATCAGGACGCCGCTCCGGCGTCAACAGCCCTGCTGAACGGCCTGAGCCGGATATTCGGTATTCGCGTGGAAGGCCATGAAAATGATCCGGATGCCCGGTTCCTGGCAGACCTGGCCCGCCTGTTCCATCAGCGCCGGGTTGATGCGGAAACCGGCCTGGAAAAGCACGACTCGCCGTGGGCCAACGTCTACCTGATCCAGCACGGCATTCTCAGGCTGTTCCGGGAAGCGCCCAATGGCAAGATTTCCGTTCACCACTTTTTCTCCGAGGGCGATATGGTGTGGCCGGTCTTTGGTCGCAGTCGCACAGTCCGGAACACCCTGTGCCTGACCTCCTGCACCCCTGCCACGCTCTGGGTGGCGGACTTTGCCGCGTTCAGATCTGCGATCCAGTCTCACGGCGAGGGGCTCTGGCCCAGCTTCGCCCTGGCCCTCACCGAGGAAATGGCAGAGCTGACCAGTATGAGGGAATTCCGCAAGCACACCATGCCGGCTCCGGAGCGTTATCAGCTGCTACTGGAAGAATACCCGGAGCTGGTCCGGCGCGTGCCGGACAATCAGCTGGCGTCCTGGCTGGGTGTGGTGCCGGCAACCTTTTCCCGGCTAAAAACCGGTGCCGCCCGGAAGCGGTCCTGAATTCGGTTCTGGGGGCCGGATAAAAAAGGGCAGTGAACCTTCGCCCACTGCCCTGAAATCGCTCAACGCTTAATCAGTTCCTTGCTATCAGCCGTACAGTTTTACCGCCAGCTGAGCCACATGACTGCCCTGGTAGCGGGCAATCTTCAGTTCTTTCTCACCGGGCTGGCGGGAACCATCCCCTCCGGCGATTGTTGAGGCACCGTAGGGTGTTCCTCCGCTAACCTCGGAAATATCGAAAAACTCCGGAATGCCATAACCCAAAGGCACGATCACCATGCCGTGGTGGGCCAGCGTGGTCCAGAATGAGCTGATGGTATGCTCCTGTCCGCCACCGGTACCGGTGGAGGTGAACACGCTGGCGACCTTGCCGTGGAGCTTACCTTCAAACCAGAGCTTTCCGGTCTGGTCGAGAAAGTTACGCATCTGGCCGGCCATATTGCCAAAACGGGTCGGTGTGCCGAAGATAATCGCATCGTAATCGGCCAGCTCAGCCGGGTCGGCTACGGGCGCTTCCTGCTCGGCCTTGCCACCGGCACCCAGAAACGCCTGGTCCGACATGGTTTCCGGAACCCGCTTGATTGTGACTTCGGCGCCTTCCACCTCTTTGGCGCCCTCAGCAACCGTATTGGCCATGGTTTCGATATGACCGTACATGGAGTAGTAAAGAACAAGCACTTTTGCCATGGGAAAACCTCCTTTGTCTGAGACCTGATGGAGCTACCTTAACCAGTGACGGATCGCAGAGAAACCGGAAGTTTTCCGACGGGTCATTCAGTTTTTCTGAACAGGGTCACAGGATGTTCATTCCGGGCCATTGCGTACACCTGTACGCTCAAGTATTTTGTGGGCATGAAAAAATCGGAAGACCTATCGATGACAACAGCTGAAGCCCCTGCGGCAAACATTCACCATCGCATCGAGGAGTGGCTGAACAGTGCCACCCATGGCCTGGGTGCCCTACTCAGCGTGATCGGGACCATCGCGCTGATCGTTGGTGCCAGCCAGCAAGGTGACGCATGGAAGATTGTCAGTTTCGGGATTTTCGGGGCGTCTCTGATCCTGCTGTACATGGCCTCTGCGCTGTATCATGGCGCGCGGCGGCCCGAACGAAAGCGCGCCTTCAAAACCCTGGATCATTGCGCCATCTTTCTGCTGATTGCCGGCACCTACACGCCGTTCCTACTGGTTAACATGCGCGGGACTGTGGGCTGGGCGCTGTTTGCGATCATCTGGTCACTGGCAATAACAGGCGTGGTACTGAAGGCTATTTTCAGGAACCGCTTCAAACTGGCCCGCGTCGGCATTTATATTGCCATGGGCTGGCTGATTACGGTGGCTTCGTCCGATCTGGTCGCCAGCCTGAGCGAGACCGCCCTGTATCTCACCATCGCCGGCGGCATTCTCTACACCGCCGGCGTGGCCTTCTACCTGGCAGACCGCATTCCCTACATGCATGCCATCTGGCACCTGTTTGTGATTGGCGGCAGCGCCTGCCATTTCAGTGCCGTTTACTTTGGGGTTCTGCCCTACACCGTCTGATCAGAATCCCCAGACCATGGCCATCAACACACCCCAGGCCAGCAGGGATGCGGCCATCACAGTGTAAGTGGCTGACATCACCTCCACGTCATTGTCGGTCCGCCCACACAGGGAGCGAACGCCCTGGTACACCAGAGCGCAGGACAAGAACAGGCCGGCAAAGACCGCGACCACACTCACCGCCAGCGCCGGCACCAGCAACGCCAGGGAGGATAGCCAGAGCGGCAGCGGAGCGACTGCCGCCAGCAGATAGGCATCCCGGTATTCCATTTTCAGGTTATGGCTGTTCATCACAGTATGAATCAGCCACCCCATCACAAAAAATGTAAGCAGTTCAGCCAGAAACAGAATGGTGGTTATGAACCGCCATTCCTTACCACCAAACCCCTGAATGAAGCTGTCGCCGTACTGCGTACCCGCGAAGTAGAGCAGCACCGGTGGCAGGAACGACATCGGCACCAAAACCACCCACGCCAGGAACGGAATGGATAGATCCAGGCGCCGCAACTCGGACCAGGCGCCATTGCCGGAAAACGGTAAACGGGCAAGCTGTGTAATATTCATGATACACCTTTACAATGTCTCCACGTTCTTTTTACTGATAGCTCCGGGAACGGAGAGGGTCAAGGACACGAGATGACTTCGGACAACTCGGGCAGGCGCAGCAGCACTATTCACGCATTCTGGTTATTCTTCCCCGCCGCCTCGCTTCTGGCCGCGTTGGCGGTGCCGTTATCTCTGTACAGCGCCCTGTCCGGCACGGCCTGGCCACCGGGACTTCTGGGTTCGGGACATGGTCACGAACTGATTTTCGGCTTTGCGCTGGCGCTGATTGCCGGCTATACCCTCGGCCCCCAGCCGCGGCGGGTACTCACGGCGCTGTTTGTGTTGTGGCTTCTTGCACGGATCAGCTGGTTTCTGGCCCCGGAAAGTCTTGTCGCCCAACTGCTCAGCCCGGCTTTTGCCCTGTTGCTGGCTCGCTACGCGGTGCCCAGATTCCAGGCCGCCAAGAAATGGCGAAACCGCCTTGCGGGCCCTCTGATCCTGACCCTCTGCCTGCTGTCTGTGGTTTTCTGGCTGGTCAAAAGCACTCCGGCCGGAAACATTCAGCCGATGCCCGGCCCCCGCCAGGTCATGACGGCAGCCATCGTTGGCCTGTTGCTGCTGATGACGTTTATCGGAGGCAGGCTCATCGCGCCCGCGGTGGCGGGAACCCTGGAAAAGCGGGGCATTCCCCTGGCTGCACGGGTACAACCTCGCATTGAAGGGGGGCTGCTGATCATTCTGGTGCTGGCACTGGCATTATCCCTTGTGCCGTTGGCGGCGCCGGGCGCGGGGTTCCTGCTCCTGAGCGCGGCTGTGCTGATTGTGGTCCGGACCGGTCGCTGGAAGCTCTGGCATTGCGGGAACCGGCCTGATCTTCTCGTACTGGCCCTTGGTTATCTATGGCTGGCAGCCGGTGCCGGCGCCACCGGGTTCAGCCTTTTGCGGGGAACGGATCCAATCCCCTCCATACACCTGATTACCATTGGTGCGCTTGGCACCTTGTCCTCAAGTGTCATGCTCCGGCTGGCCTGGCAGCGCGCGAAAAGGACCACACCTCCGGGTTGGCAGGTTACCGGGGTTGCCATCGCCATGGCCCTTTCGGCACTCGCGAGGCTTGAGGCGGGCATTACCCCCTTTGCGAGCCCTGACTTACTCTGGCTGGCCGCTGTGAGCTGGTCCGGCAGCTACACACTCGTCTCCCTGCAGCTGGTCATGCTGTTCCGTTACAGCCAGAATCGCCGGAAATGATTGGCTACCTCTACTGCGCTGACAGCCAAACCGCCTACCCATTTCGGGATATCTCCATCGCATCCAACTGAATTAAAAGGATTTTTAGCATCAAAAACACGAGCCGAACAGCACCAGAAAACCGACTGCATCAGGCACCGGCTTGTCCTTGATAAATATCAACAATGACTCCCCGCACTGCTTTGCACAATGAGACCGAGAAGCCCCATGTCGCCAGATTTGCGGCGAGGGGTATGTTAAACGAGGGAGTCAAAACCATGGCCAAAACCAACGCAGACATCGAAAACTGGGATGTCGAAAGCGAAGAATTCTGGGAGCGGGAGGGCAAACGCATCGCCTCCCGCAACCTTTGGATTTCCATACCCAGCCTGCTGATGGGCTTTGCGGTCTGGCTGATGTGGGGGATGATCACCACCCAGATGAAGAACCTGGGCTTTCCCTTCAGCATTGAGCAGCTGTTTACTCTCTCTGCGATTGCAGGCCTGTCCGGCGCGACCCTGCGGATCCCGGCCTCATTCATGATCAAGATTGCCGGCGGACGCAACACTGTGTTCCTGACCACCGCCCTGCTGATGATCCCGGCGGCCGGTACCGGCATCGCCCTGATGAATCCGGACACCCCCTTTATCGTGTTCCAGGCTCTGGCATTGCTTTCCGGTATCGGCGGCGGTAATTTTGCCTGCTCCATGAGCAATATCAGTACCTTCTACCCGAAGAGCAAACAGGGCTACGGCCTGGGCATGAACGCAGGGCTCGGTAACTTCGGCGTGACCACCATGCAGGTGGTGATTCCGCTGGTAATGACCGTAGGCATCTTCGGCGGCCTGGCCGGTGATCCGATGCAGCTGCAAAGCCCCAGCGGCACCCTGATAGGCCGCATTGAGGCGGGCACCGACACCTGGATCCAGAATGCCGGCTTTATCTGGCTGGTGTTCCTGATTCCGCTGGCGTTCGCCGGCTGGTTCGGCATGAACAACCTGAAGGTGGTTACCCCCAACCCCGGCAACCCCCTATCTGCCTTTGGCAAGATCCTCGGGCTCTACGGCGTAGGCATCCTGACATCCATCGCCGGCGTCTGGGCCCTGAGCGTGCTGAACATGTGGCTGGCCCTGCCCCTGACCATCGTGCTCACGCTGATTCTACTGAGGCTGATCCCGGGCGACATCAAGCCCAACATCCAGAACCAGTTTGCCATTTTCAGCAACAAGCACACCTGGTCCATGACCGTGCTCTACATACTGACTTTCGGCTCATTCATCGGCTTTTCTGCGGCATTGCCACTGTCCATCAGCGTTATCTTTGGAAACATGATGGAAGTTGGAGCTGACGGCACCATGACCCGGGTAGTCAACCCTGATGCACCGAGCGCACTGACCTGGGCCTGGATGGGACCGTTCGTGGGCGCGCTGATTCGCCCCGTGGGCGGCTGGATTTCCGACAAGGTGGGCGGATCCATCGTTACCCAGATCATCTCGGTTGTGATGGTCGCGGCCTCGGTAGCCACCGGCTATGTGATGATGCTGGCCTACAACTCCACCGATCCCAACACCTACTTTGCGCCGTTCCTGATCCTGTTCATCATCATGTTTGCGGCCAGCGGTATCGGCAACGGTTCCACCTTCCGCAGCATCGGTTTTATCTTCAACCAGCAGCAGAAAGGCCCGGTTCTGGGCTGGACCTCCGCGGTTGCCGCCTACGGCGCATTCATCGCCCCGCGGGTGATGGGCCAGGAAATCCAGGCTGGTACACCGGAAGTGGCCATGTACGGGTTTGCAGTGTTCTACGCGCTCTGCCTGGTGGTTAACTGGTGGTTTTATCTGCGCAAGAATGCGTATATCAAGAATCCGTAACTGGTATCCTTACCTGTAACACGGCCCCTGCCTCTTGGCTCCAGCAGGAGCTTACGCGGGGGTTTTTTGTAATTTGTGGTAAGCCACACTTGAGTAATGCACCACTCGTGTCTATTATTTGTCGCAACACGGCCCCAATCGGTGGATCCGCTTTGCGGTGAAGCTGCTGCGGGGTTTTTTATTGCTTGCTTTTCGGGAAACACTCCCAACCTCTCCATTCATCCGACACGCCAAAGGCGCCCCAGCCAACCCCAAGCGATTCGTTTTCTGGAAATTCTGTCAGTAATTCCGAGAGCCGTTGCCACCAGCTGGAACTTGGGTTGATGGAGCCCAACAGCGTCCGGCAGATACACAGCAACAGAAAAGGTCGGGCAAGGATATGTTCATTGCCGCGCGCCCAGGCATTGTCAAAGTCCGGCACAACGCCCTTGGGAGGTTTTTGTGGCTGGTCTACAACGTTACGGTTCCATAAGCGGCTGTGATGGGCGCATACGTTGCGCAAATAGTTCAGACTTCGTAGCCAGGAGGCGAGAGTCCGGCCATTCTGAATCCCATATTTGTCCGCGATGCTGTCCTGGTCTTCCGGGCGCATACCATCATATAGCTCTGACAATGTGTTGAAATCCCATACCTCGCAGGCAATCCAGATAGGCAGAGGGTGGCCATACTTGGTTTTATTGTGCTTGATGAAGTCTTCCTTGGAGCGGGCGATTTGCGTGGCCTGCTTCTTCATCCAATCCACGTGTTTGGGCAACCCTGTTTTAGCGTCTGCCTCCTTGGCGAACCCCTCGAACAGAATGTCCGGGTTCAGATAGGCGAATGGGTCATGCTTTCCCAGGGTGTGGGATATATCGACCCGCAATGCCACTTCGATACGCTCGAGCGCATCCAGTGCAAGAAGGCGAAGCTTTTTGTCGAAAACGTAAAGGCGCACGGCCGCCTCGAATGACGCGCCCCGCTTGAAGCTGTCCAGAACGGTGCTGGTGGGCTTCGTCTTCTTCCCTTTTGGGATCCCCGCACCAACGGGGCAAAACAGCTCGGAGCGTTCACGAAACGGATGCCAGTACCCACTCAGGCGGTAGTAGCCAATACGCTCCAGGTATTCCAGTGCCTTCGCCTCATTTGTAACCGCAAGCCCCCGACTCTTCAATTTATCGAGTTGCTCGCGGTAGCTAAGCCACGGTTTTTCGTACACTGGGCGGTCATCCTTTTCCGGTTAGTTCAGAGCGTTGTCCGCCACGGCTTCGGCCAGCTGACAGCGGGTTTCGCTGGCTTGGTTCAGGCGCTGCTTGAGATGGTCGCAGAGGGCCATGAGTTCATGTACTTTTTGGACAATTCGGTGTTGCTCGGCTAGAGGGGGAATCGGTATTACGAAGCCCGTCAGGCTCTCTTGATTGAGCTTTGGCATTTTAACTCGGTTTTCCGCGACCCTGACTTGCTGAAGGAAAATCTCTGATAGGATTTCCATCAACAGGAATCTGGAGTCAATGAAAGCATCAATTGGATACATATCTGCGCTACAAAGGCCATCGAAATCAACTAAGGCAGCCTTCGACAGCGAGGGACGTATCTTTGAATAAACGATTTGCCCGGCAAAGAATCGACTATTTGGCCCTTTAACTCCGGACTCTTTAACGGTGCGGTTTTCGGTAATCCGCCCCGTACCTTTCTCAATGCAGTCAGGTGCAACTTGTCGTAGATCCGGAAAGCTCTCTGGACGGACCAGCTCTCCTTTTATTTCACAGACATCACCAAATCGAGCCCAGTGCCATCCGCTTGGTAACTCGAACGGTTTCTCCTCCTCACCAATTTCCGTCAACGGCTTTTGCCTCTTGAGCTTCCGGGCGGCCAACAGTCGAATTTTTTCTTCAGCGATACGATTGAGCAGTTTGTATGCTGGCTCATCCCCCGCATCCTGCTCCACCAACCGCCCCATCACTGCCAGTTGCAGGATGGTCTGCTTGAGTTTGTCGATGCTCTGTTCGGTGGTGAAAAGTGTGTCAAAGTGTTCGGCGAGGCGTGCCCAGTTGTCGGCCAGTTCGGTGGCGTTTTCGGATTGGGTGAGGGTGCCGAGCAGGGTGTCCACGAGGGTTTCGTGGGCTTCGAGCTGGTCGCTGGTTTGCTGTTCTAGCCGGTCGCAGAGGGCCATGAGTTCATCGACTTTTTGGACGATGCGGTGTTGTTCCTCGATTGGCGGCAGGCCGATTACATAACTTATTAATTTATCTTGAGTTATTCCGGCGACAGTTGTACCCGTGCCGGTAATATCCAGAGTCGTATATGCCAGAAAAAAGTAATCTAGGGATACTTCAGGTGATACTTTGACGGCTTTCAGGTCTTGGTTGATAGCGATAGGTTTTGAGCATATCGCAACTTTGCCCAAGCCCATTCTGGTACAAATCAATACGTCGCCAGTATCTGCGAGCTTACTCCCTGCCTTCAGGCCCTCTTCGGTAATATAGTCTTGAGTTTCGTCAAGATGCTTGGTCTTTCCCAAATCCTTAACGCTGGCCCATGGAATGTCCCCATCCCAAAAGCGAGGGTTTTGTTTGCTAGGAGTGCCGCCGCTTATTATTGAATCAAACAGTGCTCCGAGCCTCGTCCATTCCCAATTTTCGGGAAGATGGAAGTATTGCTCTTCTACAGAAACACTTAGAAGCTTTTTGCGCTTTTTGATTTTCCCCTGAGTGTATAGCTCCGTCTGTCTCGCTGAAATTCGTTGCAAGAGTTCTGAGGCTGGCTCGTCACTCGCTTCGCGAGTTGTGAGCTTGCCTTGAACTGCCATCCCGAGTATCAATTCCCGCAGCTTCTTAACCCCAGTCAGCTCAACCTTGCCATTACTCCCCCGGCCACTGTTGGATTTCTTGGTAACCGCCCCAGTCCACAAATCCAGATACTCGGTAATCAGCTCCCGCGCACTCACGCCGCACCTCCGTCCGTGTTCTCGCAGGCATTGTGAGAAAGCGCATCGGCCAGGATGTCCCGCAGCTGGTGGCGGATTTCCTGGATTTCGGCCTGTTGCTGTTCGTACTTGGCCAGAAGTTCGTCAGGGTCGTGGTTGATTTGCTCGCCTTCGTGGGGGTTCTTGATGTCCAGGTTGTAGTTGCGGGCCTTGATGTCGTTGATGGACACTTTCCAGGCCTGCTCGGTCTCCTCTCGGCTAGCGAAGCCGTTCGCCTCGGAGCCCCACCAGTCGATTTCGGTCTGGAACTCCGAGAACTTCATGGGTTTGGTTTTGCTGTAGCTCTTGTAGCCTTCCGGGTAGGGGTGTTCGTAGTACCACACGGCTTCTGTGGGCTTGCCCTTGGTGAAGAACAGCAGGTTGGTCTTGATGCCGGTGTAGGGGTTAAACACGCCGTTGGGCAGGCGCACGATGGTGTGCAGGTTGCACTCGTCCAGCAGCTTTTCCTTGAGGCGGGTTTTCATGCCCTCGCCGAACAGGAAACCGTCTGGCAGCACCACGGCGGCGCGGCCACCGTCCCGCAGCAGGTGAATGAACAGGGTCATAAACAGGTCGGCGGTTTCCCGGGTACGGAAGGCGCTGGGGAAGTTGGTTTCAATGCCGTCTTCCTCCATGCCACCGAAGGGCGGGTTGGCGACGATAACGTCCACCCGTTCTTTTAATCCCCAACTGATGAGCGGGCGGGCCAACGTGTTGTCGTGCTTTATCTGGTCCGGCACTTCGATGCCGTGCAGGATCAGGTTGGTGGTGGCCAGCAGGTGCGGCAGGGGCTTTTTCTCTACGCCGTGGATGCTCTTCTGCAGGGTTTGTTCGTCCTGAGGCGTGCTGACGTAGTGTTTGCGCTTGTGTTCGATGGTGCAGGTGAGGAAGCCGCCGGTGCCGCAGGCCGGGTCCATCACTTTCTCGTCCAGCTTCGGATCTACCCGGTTGACCATGAATTCGGTTACCGCCCGCGGGGTGTAGAACTCACCGGCGTTACCGGCGCTCTGCAGGTCTTTGAGGATTTGTTCGTACATGTCGCCCAGCTCGTGGCGCTCGGCGGATTTGTTGAAGTTGATGCCGTCCTGCAGTTTGTTGATCACCTGGCGCATGAGCTGGCCGGACTTCATGTAGTTGTAGGCATCCTCGAACACGTTGCGGATGACCACGCCCCGGTAGTCGTCACCGGCCGGCTCCAAGTTCTGCAGGCCGGGGAACAGGGTGTTGTCGATGAAGTCCTTGAGTTCGTCGCCGGTCATGCCCTCCGGGTCGGCGGCCCAGTTGCGCCAGCGGAGGTGTTCCGGAATTGGAGATTTGTAATCGTCGTGAGTAATTGCCCACTCATCTTCCCGGTCGTCGAAAATTTTCAGGAACAGCATCCAGACCATCTGGCCGATGCGCTGGGCATCGCCGTCTACGCCTACGTCTTTGCGCATGATGTCCTGGATGGATTTGATGGTGGTGCTGATAGACATAAGTGTTCAGTTCCCGGGTGTTCGGAATGGGTGGTAAACCATGATTCGGTTCAGGAAATTTGGCGGTACAGCTCGTCTTCCAGGTCTTTCACGGCTTCGGTGTAGCCCGGTTTGCCGCCAAAGGCATCTACAAGTTCCATCAACGAGCCTATCTGGCTGAATGGCGCGAGGGTCAGGATTTTAACATCCTCGATGGGCTCGATACCGGAGTCTGTGTACTTATCCAGCAGGGCATCCAGCACCTGTTTGCTGGCCCCTTCGTATTTGCTGAAGTAATCCTGCTTGCGCACATGCTCGGCCCGCTCCTTGCGGCTCAGGGGCGGCTGGTCGTACACGATATGGCAGATGACATCGAAGGGGTCTGGCTCGGCGCCCAGCTTCTTGCTGACATCCTTGATGAGGTCGTCCCAGATGACGCCTTGCTCGGCGAGTTCTTCGATAATGGCCTGTTTGCGCTCGGCCTGGTTCCAGTGCTTGAGGAAATCTGTAAGCGTGGCGTACTGCTCTTTCACTTTCTTGCGAGTGAAGTCTTTCAGGCTTTCGGTGATGAGCTTGCCGTCCGGGCCCAGGTATTGGACGCGTTCGGCGATAACGCTCACTTCCACATCACCCACCACGTACTTCACCCGCTTGGCTTTCTCCCCGTCACCAGAAGGCCAGGCGGGCGTGCTGTCATCGCTGTGCCAGCTTTCGCCGGGCTCGACTTCGTAGCCTTCGGCTTCTTCGCTTAGCGGCAACTCGGTGGTGTCTGGGTCCAGGGCCTCGTGCTCATCGTCCGGGACAATGGAATCGTCGCCTTTAGGTTCGTAGACCTTCACCGGGTCACCGTCGAACGCCGGGTCTGCGAACAGTTCGGTGGCCTTTTTGAAGTCCAGAATGGTGAACCAGTGTTTGTTGTAGTCGTCGTTGATGCGGGTGCCGCGGCCGATAATCTGCTTGAACTCGGTCATGGACTGGATGCGCTGGTCCAGCACGATGAGCTTGCAGGTCTGGGCGTCCACGCCGGTGGTCATCAGCTTGCTGGTGGTGGCTATCACCGGGTAACGCTCTTCCGGGTTGATGAAGTTGTCCAGCTCGGCCTTGCCTTCCTGTTCATCACCGGTAATGCGCATCACGTACTTGCGGTTCTCTTTCACTCGCTCCGGGTTCAGGTTCACCAGGGCCTGGCGCATACGTTCGGCGTGGTCGATATCTTCGCAGAACACAATCGTTTTCTGGTACGGGTCCGTCTGCTCCAGAAACTCGGTAACCTTCTGGGCAACCACTAAGGTGCGTTTTTCCAGCACCAGGGTACGATCGAAGTCTTTCTGGTTGTAGATGCGGTCGTCGATGAGTTCGCCATGCTTGTCGGTCTGGCCCTTGCTGGGGCGCCAGCCCTGCAGATCGCGGTCCAGGTCGATGCGGACAACTTTGTAGGGAGCCAGGAAGCCGTCTTCGATGCCCTGCTTCAGGGAATAGGTGTAAACCGGTTCGCCGAAGTAGTCGATGTTGGAGACTTCCCGGGTTTCCTTTGGTGTGGCGGTCAGGCCTATGTGGGTAGCGGCGGAGAAGTATTCCAGAATCTGGCGCCAGGCGGAGTCCACAGAGGCGCTGCCCCGGTGGCATTCGTCGATAACCACGAGGTCGAAGAAGTCTGGCGAGAACTGCTTGTAGATGTTCTGCTCTTCTTCGCTGCCGGTAACGGCCTGGTACAGCGACAGGTAAATCTCGTAGGACGGGTCTACCGTGCGGTTGGTGACCTTGGTCATGGCCTGGCCGAAGGGTTTGAAGTCGTTGTTCTTGGTCTGGTCTACCAGAATGTTGCGGTCGGCCAGGAACAGGATGCGTTTCTTCTGTTTGGACTTCCACAGCCGCCAGATGATCTGGAAGGCGGTGAAGGTTTTACCAGTGCCGGTGGCCATGACCAGCAGGATGCGGTTCTGGCCCCGGGCAACGGCCTCTATCGTGCGGTTAATGGCTACGGTCTGGTAGTAGCGAGGTGTGCGGCCGCTGCCATCATCGTAATAAGGTTGTTCGACGGTTTTCCGGGCGCTTTGGTTGATGCCTTTGTGCTGGCAGTATAGTTCCCAGAGGGTTTCCGGGGAGGGGAATTCGTCCAGGCCGAGGGTGGTTTCTGTCTGGCCGAAGAGCCCGGTGCGATCATGGAACAGAAAGCCGTCCCCATTGCTGCTGAATACAAAGGGGGCATCCAGGGCATCGCTATAGGCCAGGGCCTGTTGCATGCCGTCGCCAAGGCTATGGTTATTGTCCTTGGCTTCGATGATGGCAATGGGCAGGTTCTTCTTGTAACTGAGAACATAATCCGCCCGGCGACGTTTGCCACGGGTGTGCAGCCTGCCACGCACGATGATGCGGCCAGCGGTGAACGACACTTCTTCCCGCACCTGGCTGTGCATGTCCCAGCCTGCTTTATGCAGGGCCGGGTTGATGTACTTGGTGCAGATATCCCGCTCTGTGAGCTGTTTCTTGTCCATGCGCTCGCCGCCATTACTTCTGGTATGCAACCATCTGGTTTTGCGTGGTTTTGTGGCTTCAGGTTAGCCCATATCGTTAGGTTACAGAAGGTTTGTGTGCTTGTTTCGGAGCTCCGGTGATCTACCCGTATCCGGCATTATGCAAAAAGCCCGCAGGGATCACTCCAAGCGGGCTCGCGAGCTGCATGTTTTTGAGTATCAGGTCGCCACAGCAGCCTTCCGGCGACGCTCCTCCTCTTCGATCTGCAAATCCACAGAGGACAACTGGTATTCCTCGGAAAAGCCGCTTTCCGGCTCTTTCAGCCACATCATGCACAGCAGCCAGCTGATAAACGCGCCGCCAGCGATGATGTAGAAGAACTGGGTCGGGGTCACGAAGGTGAAGATAGTCAGATAAACCACCGCCCCAACGTTGCCATAGGCCCCGGCCATGCCAGAGATCTGGCCGGTGAGGCGACGCTTGATGGAAGGGATAATGCCAAAGGTTGCGCCCTCCGCACCCTGCACAAAGAACGAGGTGAATACGGTAATGCCCACGGCAATAATCAACGGCCAGTTGGAGTTCATCAGGCCCATGAGCGCGAAGCCGACAGAGATGCCGAACATGTAGCTGAGCATCACGAACCGGCGGTTGCCCATGCGGTCTGAAACCAGGCCACCCATGGGGCGCGCCACCAGGTTCACGAAGGCAAAGGAGGCAGCGATAAGGCCCGCGGCGGTCGCACTCAGGCTCCAGGTTTCCTCGAAGAACATCGGCAGCATGGACACCACCGCCAGCTCGGCACCGAAGTTGGCAAAGTAGGTGCTGTTCAGGGCTGCCACACTGTTGAACGGGTATTTGTCGTCTTCGGGCACACCCTGTTTCAGTATGGGAACGTTAACCCGAAGAATCTGGACGATCTGGTAGGCCACGATAGCGACGATAACCGCGTAAGAGATGGCCGCCCCCGTTGTGCTCAGGTAACCCATATTCTCGATACGCCATACCAGGATGCCCAGAACGCCCACCAGGGGAATGGTCCAGAGGATCAGTTTGATCATGTCACCCCAGCTGCTGACCTCCAGCGCCACTGCTTTGCGCGGCTTGCGGTGAACCGTTCCGACAGGGCCGTCGGTAATGGCAAACCAGTAGTAAACGCCGTAAGCCGCCATCACGATAGCGCTCTGGGCGATGGCCCAGCGCCAGCCATCCTCACCGCCATACATTTGCAGGGCGATGGTCGGCAGCGTGATGGCCGCAGCGGCAGAACCGAAATTGCCCCAGCCGGCATAGAAGCCTTCGGCAAAGCCGATGTCTTTCGGCTTGAACCACATGGCGGTCATGTGGATGCCCACCACAAAGCTGGCGCCGATGGAGCTCAGTACCAGACGGCTCACCAGTAGCTGGGTCATGGTGTTACCGAAGGCGAACACCAGGGCGGGAATGGACATCAACACCATAAGGACCGAGAACACCCGACGGGGACCGAAACGGTCAAGAGCCATGCCCACGATGATCCGGGCAGGAATGGTCAGCGCCACGTTGCAGATGGCAAACAATCGGAGATCATCCGCCGTCAGCCAGTCGACGCTCTTGAGCATGCTCGATGCCAGCGGCGCCATGTTGAACCACACATAGAAGGTAATAAAGAATGCGATCCAGGTCAGGTGCAGTGCCCTGATCTCCGGATTCTTGACGTGGAAAACGTCTGCGACTTTCATGTCAGCCTCCCTGGGCTTTCAGATACAGAAACGGTTGTTGGCCAGACTCAACGGCTGGGCAGAATAAGAAGCGGGCACTGGATGCGGCGGGCGAGGAAGGAACTCACACTGCCGAAAGTCATGTAATCCAGTTCGTCCACGAAATAGGTCAGAGAGCGGGCAATAAAACCGCCATCGGGCTCATGGCTGTGGCGTGCGATAACCAGCATGTCCGGGTGGACCTTTTTCTCGGCCGCGAACAGCAACATCTTTCGGGCGTCGCCCTCCAGAAGCATGTTTTCGGCGGAGATCTGTTCCTGCTCACACACCTCCATGGCCTCGGCGATGTGCTTTTTCAGATCGGCCACCTCTTCCTGGAACATGTCCTCGTTTCCGGAGGTGATGTCGCGGGGGTTTTCAGCCACCGCGACCAGGGTGATCAGGGGATTGAGATCGCGAAACATGGTGATGGTCTGGGCCAGTGCCAGCCTGGCATTCCGCGAGCCGTCGTAGGCAATCATGATTTTCATTTTTGGGGTTCTCCCGAAGGCGATTTTGGCACCCCCTTGAAAAGTGTTCTCGCGGGAGCTCCATTGATATCTGTCAGCATTAGCCCACACTCCGGTGCCGGCCATAATTGACGTAAATCAACGCTCACAGCGCGTACCCCACGAGAGAAATCAGGGGCCTATCCCCCAGGCCCAAAATCCCCGGACCGCCTACCACCACTGCACCCAGCAGGAGGTACCTCCAATGCCCCGCATCGAAAAACCCTGTTTTTGGTAAGGTTTAAAGCGTGTTTTCAGACATTATCTTCTGATGAATTTCCGGAAGGAGTGGAGCATGGCCAATAGCCCGTCAAAACCCGAACAGTACCGAGCCCTCGGTTTATCCACGTTTGCCTTCACCCTGTGCTTTGCGGTGTGGACCATTTTCTCGATCATCGGGATCCGCATCAGTGAAGATCTGGGCTTGTCGGATACCCAGCTCGGCCTGCTGATGGCAACGCCCATTCTTACCGGCTCCATAAGCCGGCTGTTCCTCGGCATCTGGACAGACCGGTACGGCGGCCGCTGGGTGTTCGGTATATTGATGCTTACCACCGCCGCCTGTGTGTATCTGCTGACCTTCGCAACCACCTACATCATGCTTCTGGTGGGCGCCCTGGGCGTCGGTCTGGCCGGTGGTGCCTTTATTGTGGGGGTGGCCTACACGGCGGCCTGGTTCGAGCCGGAGCGTCAGGGGACGGCGCTGGGCATCTTCGGCGCCGGTAACGTGGGTGCGGCGGTGACCAACTTCGGAGCCCCGTTCCTGCTGGTGGCCTTCGGTTGGGAAAGCACCGCCCAGATTTACGCCACGGTGCTGGCAATCATGGGCGTGGTCTTTATTCTGCTTGCCAAGGAAGATCCGATGGCGGCTGAGCGGGCCGGCGCCAAGGCCAAATCCTTCATGGAGCAGATGGAGCCTCTGCGTGAACTGCGGGTCTGGCGCTTTGCCCTGTATTACTTCTTCGTGTTCGGGGCGTTTGTCGCGTTGGCGCTCTGGCTGCCCCACTTCCTGATCGGCGTCTACGGCCTGGACATCAAGACTGCCGGCATCATTGCCGCGCTCTACACCATTCCCGCGTCCCTGTTCCGGATTCTGGGCGGCTGGATGTCGGATCGTTTCGGCGCCCGCCGGGTCATGTACTGGACCTTTGGCGCCTCGGTTGTGTGCACATTCCTTTTGAGCTATCCCCCAACCGATTACGTGGTCCAGGGCATTGATGGCGATATCCGCTTCAGCCTGGGCATGAACCTGCCCATGTTCGTGGCACTGATCTTCATCCTGGGTTTCTTCATGTCCCTGGGCAAGGCAGCGGTCTACAAACACATCCCGGTTTATTACCCCATGCATGTTGGCGCCGTGGGCGGCGTGGTCGGAATGATCGGTGGCCTGGGCGGGTTCATCCTGCCGCTGACCTTCGGGGTGCTGAACGATCTGACCGGCATCTGGCAGAGCTGCTTTATGCTGATGTTCGTCATCGTCGCAGCTGCCCTGATCTGGATGCACTATGCCATCCGGTCTGCCGAGCGGGTTGAATGGGCCGCCCATGAGGAAAGAACCGATCTGCCGGAACTGGCATCGCCCCAGCTTTTCTATCCCCTGAACCGGAAAAAGCCTTAACCCGAAATTGTGATTTCGCCTCCGGGCCCCCGTCTTCGGGGGCTTTTTTTCGCGTATAATCCTCGCTCACACAGGAGCTCGGCGAGCCTCCGATGCCCGACTACCTCTGGAGCCTGAACCTATGTCCCCGGAAATGAATCCTGCTGAAGGCTTCAGCCAGTTGCGACGAATCGAATCCAGCAAGGTGTTTCAGACTGTGGTGATCACCATCATCATACTGTCTGCCCTCACCATCGGCGCCAAAACCTACGATCTGCCACCCCTTGTGGAGCAGAGCCTGACGGTGATGGACAACGCCATCACCCTGTTCTTCCTGATCGAGATTCTGTTCCGCTTTGCTGCCAGCCCGGTCAAGCGCCGGTTCCTCCTGGATGGCTGGAACCTGTTCGACACTCTGGTGGTTATCGGCAGTCTGATTCCTCTGGACAACGCCGATGCGGTGCTTCTGGGACGGCTGCTGCGGATTTTCCGGGTGCTTCGACTGGTCTCTGTGGTTCCCGAGCTGCGGTTCCTGATCAATTCACTGCTGAAAGCCATCCCGCGCATGGGCTACATTGCCCTGCTGATGTTCATCATTTTCTACATCTACGCCGCCATGGGCTCAATGTTTTTTGCCGGTGTGGACAGGGAACTCTGGGGCGACGTCGCTGTTGCCATGCTGACCCTTTTCCGGGTGGCGACTTTTGAAGACTGGACAGATGTGATGTATGCCACCATGGAGCAGTACCCGCTCAGCTGGATCTACTACATCACCTTCATTTTCCTGACCGCCTTTGTGTTCCTGAACATGATGATTGGCGCCATCCTGGAAGTCATGAGCGAAGAAGAGAACGCCAAGGAGGCAAAGCAGGCCCATGACGAGCGGGACGAGATTGCCCGCCAGCTCCAGGGCGTACAGATACAGCTGGAGGAGCTGACGAGGCAGGTTGCCGGCAGGAACCGGGAGTAAATACCGGGCACTGGCTTACCAGAGGACCGGTTTGTTCAACGCCAGATGGAAAATGGCAGTAATCTGCACCAGCGCAAGTACCGCCGCCACAACGCGGGTGGGTGCCCCCAGGGTCGTCTTGAGTGCAAACAGGCCGGCGATGATGTAGCCGATCAACAGAAAGATCTTCGCTGTCAGCCAGCCATGCACCAGTGGCACCCAGGGAGTTACAAACAGCAGGCTGATCGCCGCCGCCAGCAGGATTGTGTCGTTGACATGGGGGATCCAGCGCAACGGCGTTTTCCGCCAGTCAGGCTTGCCAACCGCGTCGAGCAGCAGGCGCAGTGCAAATAACACAACGGTCAGATAGGCTGTGGTAACGTGCAGGTGCTTGAGAATCAGATAGGCGCTCATAAATCATCCTGTTGTGAATCAAAACGATAGCGAGATTGTACGCAAAGATACCCCCAACCGGGTATGTTCTTTCCATGGCTACGCGTATAACATGTACCTCAATTATATGTATTAGCGGAGACAACCATGCAGGCGATCCCCACAACCAGTCAAACCGAAGCCGCCAGCATCAGCCAGCTGTTCAGCTATCCGTTCCGGATATTCTTTCTGTCCATGGCGGTGCTGGCGCTGCTTGCGATTCCTCTCTGGGTCATGCAGGTCACAGGCGTTATCAGCCTGCCCCTTGCCCTGCCGGGCCTGTTCTGGCACCAGCATGAAATGCTCTTCGGTTTCCTGTCGGCGGCCATCGCCGGCTTCCTGCTGACCGCAGTATGTGTCTGGACCCAGACAGAACGCACCCATGGAACAAGGCTGGCGCTGCTCTGGGGCGTCTGGCTGGCCGGCCGGCTTCTGCTTGCCTTCGGGGCGGGCCTGCCGGACTGGCTGGTGCACGGCGTTAATCTGGCCTTTCTCCCCCTGGTCATGGTAGATGCCGGCTGGCGAATATGGCACGCCCGGCAGAAACGCCAACTGATGATCCTGCTGGTTCTGGGACTACTCTGGCTCATGCAGGCAGGCTTTGTCATCCGGCTGGATATGACCTTCAGCTATGGCGCACTGATCATGGCCATGGCGCTGATCAGCATCATCGGTGGACGCATCACACCGGCCTTCACCACTGGCTGGCTTCGCCAGCGAGGGCTGGACAGCACCGCCGTAAAAACCGTTCCAGCCCTGGACATGGGCACCTTGTTCAGCCTGATTCTGCTGCTGGCCTCACTGGTTACTGGCTGGCAAACCGTCACTGGCGTGCTGGCCATTGTCTCCGGAACCCTCATGCTGGTGCGATTGGCGGGCTGGAAAGGCTGGCTGGTTCGCAGTGAACCACTGCTCTGGATTCTGCACCTGTCCATCCTCTGGGTACCCGTGGCCCTGTTCCTGCTGGCCGGAACCCTGCTGGCCGGCTGGCCATCCAACGCCTGGAGCCACGCTGCCGGCACCGGCGCGGTGGCCTGCCTGATTCTCGGCGTCATCGCCCGGGTGTCCCTGGGCCACACCGGCCGCCCCCTGGTTCTGCCCAAAGGCATGGTCGCTGCCTTTATCGCCATTCATCTGGCAGCGTTGATCCGGGTTCTCACTGCCTTTGAAGTCATCCCCTGGCACCCGGGCATCGGCAGCAGCACCCTGCTGTGGCTGTTTGCCTTCGGAATGTTCCTGTACCGCTACACCAGAGTCCTGGCCAGCCCAAGGCCCGATGGTAAAGCCGGTTAAGGCCCCCGCAAAGTTCCGGGCCAGACGTCGGCACCCCCTCTCCAAAACTGTGTGTTGCCAGGGATGGCAACACCAAGCCCCCAAGGAAGGGTTCACGGCGTGTTTTGGAGAGGGGGTGCCGGCCTCTGGCTTTCACCAATCTTTCAACCGATCCATGCCTCGATTTCCCGCAAAAATGCCAATCATCCACTAATGGTCAATACCCGAACGCCAAATTCGAGCTAAAGTATGAGGAAATCATTTTGTAACAGAGACACTGGCACTATGAACCCGGATCATTTCGAAAAAGAAGACCTGATCAGATGCGGCCACGGCACGCTCTTCCCCGGCTCCATGCGGCTGCCGATTGACGAGATGCTGATGTTTGACCGAGTCACGCATATCGCGGACGACGATGGCCTGTATGGCAAGGGCAGTATCGTGGCTGAACTCGACATCAACCCGGACCTCTGGTTCTTCAAGGTCCACTTCGTTGATGATCCCGTTATGCCCGGATGCCTGGGCCTGGACGCCATGTGGCAGCTGGTTGGCTTCTTCCTGGCCTGGGGTGGCGGTGAAGGCAAAGGGCGTGCCCTCGGTTCCGGTGAAGTGAAATTTACCGGCCAGGTACTGCCCACGGCCAAAAAGGTCACCTACCGCCTGGACCTCAAGCGCGTAATCAGGCGCAAGCTGACCATGGCAATTGCCGACGGCCGGATGGAAGTAGACGGCCGTGAAATATACACCGCCAAGGACCTCCGGGTTGGCATGTTCACCTCGACCGATGATTTTTAGGAGTTAAGAAGATGCGTCGTGTTGTAATCACCGGTATGGGCATTGTTTCCAGCCTTGGTACCAACCAGAAGGAAGTTGCCCAGTCCCTGAAAGATTCCCGTCCCGGCATCGGTTTCAGTGAAGAAGCCCGGGATAACGGCCTTCGCAGCCACGTCTGCGGCCAGATCAACCTGAATCTGCCCGAATTGATTGACCGGAAATTGTGGCGCTTCATGTGCCCGGCTTCCGGCTATACCTACCTGGCCATGCTCGAAGCCATCGAACAGGCCGGGCTGACCGACAAGCACATCAAGGCGGACACCACCGGCATCATCTTTGGCCAGGGTGGCGCCTCGACGGTCGAACTGCTCGATTCCATCGATACCCATCGCGACCGGGGCATCCGCCGCGTTGGCCCTTACCGCGTGCCGCGCACCATGGGCAGTGCCATCAATGCCTCCCTGTCAACCGGTTTCGGAATCCGAGGCATCAACTACGGCATCACCTCGGCCTGTGCCACCAGCGCCCACTCCATTGGGCACGCCGCAGACCTGATCGCCCTGGGGCGCCAGGATGTGATGTTTGCCGGTGGCGGCGAGGATATCCACTGGACCCTCAGCCTGCTGTTTGATGCCATGGGCGCCCTGTCCACCAAGTATAACGACACCCCGGAACTGGCTTCGCGCACCTACGACGCCAACCGCGACGGCTTCGTTATTTCCGGTGGTGGCGGTGTTCTGGCCCTGGAGGCTCTGGAACACGCAGAAGCACGCGGCGCAAACATCCTGGCGGAGATCGTCGGCTTTGGCGCGACTTCCGATGGCGCCGATATGGTCGCGCCCAGCGGGGAAGGCGCCGTGCGCTGCATGAAGCAGGCCATGAAGAACCTGGACGGTGACATCAGCTACGTCAACACTCACGGCACCAGCACGCCGGCCGGCGATATCACCGAGCTGAAAGCGCTGAAAGAAACCTTTGGCGACAAAATCCCGCCGCTGAGCTCCACCAAACCCCTGTGCGGCCACGCATTGGGCGCGGCTGGCGTACATGAGGCGATCTACAGCCTGATCATGTTGCGCGAAGGCTTTATTGCTCCGTCCGCCAACATCCAGACGCTTGATGAGGGTGCCGAAGGCTACCCGATTGTACGGGAGCGCATGGACAACCAGAAGCTCGACCTGGTGATGAGCAACAGCTTCGGCTTTGGCGGCACCAACGCCTCGCTGGTGTTCAAGAAGGTCTGAACCGGATCAGGATAACCTGACCGAGCGATATTCAGCCGGGGATGTTCCCATCCAGCGCTTGAAAGCCCGGCTGAATGCGCTTAATTCCGAAAACCCGAGCTGCTCAGCAATTTCCACGAGCGGCTTGGTTTTATCCTGCATGTAAGTCAACGCCTGCCGGCGTCGAACGTCCTCAAGCAGGCGGGCAAACGTCAGCCCCTCGCGTTTCAGCTTCTTATGCAGTGTGTAACGGCTCATATGCAGCTGCGACGCCACGACTTCCACACCAACCTTGCCACGGGCAAGCTGTACACTGATCAGGGAACTCACCCTGAGGCTCAGTGAAGCCCGCGCCACCTCTGGCGTCAGAGGCTTTGATCCCATCTGGAACTCCTCCTTCATGTTGCTATGGCCAACTCGGCCGACGGTGTGAGCGTACACATGTTAGCCGAAAACAATCAATACGACCTTTGAGCAGGATCAAGGGATCGCCGGTTAACATACGGCAAAATGCCCCGCTACCAGAATCCGCCGGAGCCCTTATGAAAACCCCGGAACTGCTCGCCCCCGCGGGCACACCTGAACACCTTGAAACCGCCTTCGCCTATGGCGCCGATGCCGTCTATGCCGGCCAGCCCCGCTATTCGCTGAGAGTAAGGAACAACAGTTTCAAAGACGTTGCAGCCCTCGGCGCCGGAATCGCACGAGCCCACGAACTGGGCAAACAGTTCTACCTTGTTTCCAACATAGCACCTCACAACGACAAGGTGCGCTCCTACCTGAAAGATCTGGCACCGGTACTGGAACAAAAGCCCGACGCCCTGATCATGTCGGATCCCGGCCTGATCATGCTGGTACGGGAAAAATGGCCGGACCAGCCCATACACCTTTCGGTCCAAGCCAACGCCGTTAACTGGGCCACCGTTGAATTCTGGCGCAGACAAGGCATCAGCCGGGTCATCCTCTCCCGGGAACTGGCCCTCGACGAAATCCGCGAGATCCGCGACCGGGTCCCGGACATGGAACTGGAAGTCTTCGTACACGGCGCCCTGTGCATGGCCTACTCCGGCCGCTGCCTGTTGTCCGGCTACATGAACCACCGGGACGCCAACCAGGGGGCCTGCACCAACGCCTGCCGCTGGAGCTACAAGCAAGTCCAGCACAGCCATGACCAGACCGGCGACCTGATTGCCACCAGCGGCGACGGCAGCGTGCAGCAGGCGGAACCGAAAGAAATCCTGCTGGAAGAGCCCAACCGCCCCGGCGGCTTCATCCCCGCCTACGAAGATGAACACGGCACCTACATCATGAATTCAAAGGACCTTCGGGCAGTCCAACACGTCGCAGAGCTGGCCAAAATGGGCGTCCACTCCCTGAAAATCGAGGGCCGCACCAAAAGCACCTACTACGTCGCACGCACCACCCAGGTCTACCGCCGCGCCATCGACGAGGCGGTCAATGGCAAGCCCTTCGACATGGGCCTGATGGACCAACTGGAAGCCCTCTCCAATCGCGGCTACACCGAAGGCTTCCTGCGCCGACACGTACCCCGGGAATACCAGACCTACGAACAGGGCTCCTCTTTCCTCGGCACCCAACAGGTGGTCGGCACCATCACCGACACGGACGACCAGTGGCTGACCGTCGACGTGAAAAACAAATTCGCACCCGGCGATCAGCTGGAACTGGTCAACCCGGCCGGCAACATCCGGTTCTCGGCCAATATCATGGAAAACCGAAACGGCCAGGCCATGGAATATGCTCCGGGAAGTGGACATATCGTTCGAATTCCTAAACCAGAGCGCTTGCCGGAATCTCTCGATTTCAGCTATCTAACGAGGATCCTCCCCGGGGCGCCCCAAAGCCAGACCTAAACTTTGGTGGCGAATTGCAAAAAGTCGGGCATGTAGGGCGGCGATCTTCTCCCAAAACCCTGTCTTGCCAAGGATGGCAAGACGGAGCCCCCAGGGATGGGTTCACGGCGTGTTTTGGGAGAAGATCGCCGCCCTACATGCTTTCCCCAGCAAACAGTCTCCTAGAGAAAAGCTATTAGGCCGATCACCTACCCCTTAGTGCCCCAACGGCCGATTAAGGTATAATCACCCCACGCACAAATTAATACCTGACTAATTTACTCTGGTATTGTATAATCGCTCACCAGAACCAATGGATTCAGGCTGCTTTTCTGCTTGGTTATCAGCACCAGCCCGGGAAATCCATCTTCCAAAAAGCGATTGCAGGGCGTACTCACAGGATGAGCGACCACTGCAACACCCAAACTGATGACATCCGATCGACAGCCCATATACGAGGCTGCCGGCGACACCAAGGGCGAAAGCCCGCGATGAGAGAATACGGAGCGACGATCATGGCGACCACCGACACCGAGGTGAACGAGCTGATCAAACGGGAATACGAGTACGGATTTGTAACAGACATTGAATCCGACACGTTCGAACCCGGCCTTAATGAAGACGTTATCGCCCGCCTGTCCGGCCTCAAAAAAGAACCGGAATGGATGCTGGAGTGGCGCCTGAAAGCCTACCGTCGCTGGCTCGAGATGGACGAGCCGGACTGGGCCCACGTGGGCTATCCGAAAATCGACTACAACTCGATTTCGTATTATTCCGCGCCCAAACGCCCCGAAGACATGCCCCAGAGCCTGGACGAAGTGGACCCGGAGCTGCTGAAAACCTACGAAAAGCTGGGCATCCCCCTGCATGAGCGCGAAAAGCTGGCAGGCGTGGCCGTGGATGCAGTATTCGATTCCGTTTCCGTCGCAACCACGTTCAAGGAACCACTGGCCAAGGCCGGCGTAATCTTCTGCTCTATCTCCGAAGCAATTCAGGATTACCCGGAACTGGTCAAAAAATACCTGGGCTCCGTCGTGCCAGCCGGCGACAACTTCTTCGCCGGCCTGAACTCCGCGGTCTTCTCCGACGGCACCTTCGTGTACGTACCCAAGGGCGTTCGCTGCCCCATGGAGCTGTCCACCTATTTCCGCATCAACGCGGCCAATACCGGCCAGTTCGAGCGTACCCTCATTATCGCCGAAGACAGCAGCTACGTGAGCTACCTTGAAGGTTGCACCGCGCCCATGCGGGACGAGAACCAGCTGCACGCAGCGGTTGTCGAACTGGTGGCACTGGACGACGCCCAGATCAAGTACTCCACGGTACAGAACTGGTACCCGGGTGATGAAGAAGGCAAAGGCGGCATCTTCAACTTCGTCACCAAGCGTGGCGCTGCCATCGGCAAGAACTCCAAGATTTCCTGGACCCAGGTCGAAACCGGCTCCGCGGTCACCTGGAAGTATCCGAGCTGTGTCCTGCGGGGAGAGAACAGCGTCGGTGAGTTCTACTCTGTCGCGCTGACCAACAACTATCAGCAGGCCGACACCGGCACCAAGATGATTCACCTGGGCAAGAACACCCGGAGTACCATCATCTCGAAGGGTATATCCGCCGGCAAGAGCTCCAACGCCTACCGCGGCCTGGTGAAATTTGGCCCCGGGGCGGAAGGTGCGCGTAACTTTACCCAGTGTGATTCGCTGCTGATCGGCGACCGCTGCGGCGCGCACACCTTCCCGTACATCGAGAGCAAGAACAAGTCGGCCATTGTCGAGCACGAGGCAACCACCTCCAAGGTCAGCGACGAGCAGATGTTCCTCTGCCGCCAGCGCGGTATCGACCCGGAACAGGCGGTCTCGATGATCGTGAACGGCTTCTGCAAGGAAGTGTTCAAGGAGCTGCCCATGGAGTTCGCTGTTGAAGCCGGCAAGCTGCTTGAGGTAAGCCTCGAAGGGTCGGTTGGTTAAACATCTTTGCCCCGCTGGCCTCGAGGAGGTCAGCAAGCGGGGGAGCTTTCCGGGATACGCTGTGAATACGTCCCTGTACGCTCGACAAAATCATCCATGATTTTGACGATCCCGGAAAGCTCCCCAGCTCACTGCCCCGAACGTTTTTCGGGCACCGAAAGGGTCTAAATTTACAGACAGAATTTCAGAATAGAGAGAAGCCTACAAATGCTGAGCATCAAGAACCTGCACGCATCCGTTGAGGGCAAAGAAATCCTCAAGGGCATCAACCTGGAGATCAAGGCCGGGGAAGTTCACGCTATCATGGGCCCCAACGGCTCTGGTAAGAGCACCCTGTCGCAGGTGCTGGCAGGCAACGAAGCATTTGAAGTCACCGAGGGTGAAGTCACCCTCAATGGCGAGAACCTGCTGGAACTGGAAACCGAGGAACGCGCCCGTGAAGGCATCTTCCTGGCGTTCCAGTACCCGGTGGAAATTCCGGGCGTGAGCAATCTTCAGTTCCTGCGCACTGCGGTGAACGCCATGCGCCACCATAAGGGCGAGGACGAGATGAACGCGGCCGAGTTCATGAAGCTGGCCCGAGAAGTTTCCAAGCAGGTGGATCTGGACCCGGCGTTCCTGAAGCGTGGCGTCAACGAGGGATTCTCCGGCGGTGAGAAAAAGCGTAACGAAATCATGCAGGCACTGCTGCTTCAACCCAGGCTGGCGATCCTGGACGAGACCGACTCGGGCCTGGACATTGATGCTCTGCAGGTGGTGTCCAACGGCGTTAACGCCCTTCGGGCGGAAGACCGCGCCATCCTGATGGTTACTCACTACCAGCGCCTGCTGAACCACATTGTGCCGGACTACGTGCACGTGCTGGCCGGCGGCAGGATTGTCAAATCCGGTGGTCGCGAGCTGGCCCTGGAGCTGGAAGAGCGCGGCTATGGCTGGCTGGGCATCAAGGATGAAGAAACTGCCGACAGCTCAGCCACCAGCGCTGCCAAATAACGGGAGGTCGCGGAATGAAACCAGCACCAACCCTTTCCACCGCGTTCCTGCATCCGGCCGGTCAGTCTTTGCCGGAGCCCCTGCTGGCCCTGCGCAAGCAACGGGGAACCGCACTGGTCGACATGCCATTGCCGACCCGGAAAACTGAAGACTGGAAATACTCCAGCAAGTACCTGAAGCTGACTGACAACATGGCCACCTCCCTGCCGGCGGAACGCAAGACCGGCAGCAGCCTGGCGGTGCCCGGCTATAAGGTCGCGTTGCTCAATGGCGTGATGATGCCGGAGGCCTGTGAGTATCCCGATCTGGATGGCATCAGCATTAAAAGCTTCAGTGATCTGACGGACGACGAAGCCACCGAACTGGCGGATCGTCTCGACGGCACACTCGACAACAAGGCAGTCCAGATGGCCAGGCTGAACTCGGCCCGCTTCGAAGACGGGCTGCTGATCCGCCTGAAGCCGGACGCCGTGCTCGATCAGCCCCTGTTCATTGTTCACGAAGTGACTGCCGATGCCAGTGGTTCGGCCTTCCCGCGTATTTTCGTGGATGCCGGCCGGCACAGCCAGATCACCCTGGTGGAAGAATATATCTCCAGTGGTGCTGCCCAGGTCATGGTCAACACCGTCAGCGAATTCACTCTGGCCGATGGCGCCAACGTCACCTGCGTCCGCCTTAACATGGAAGGCGAGAATGTCCAGCACATTGGCTCTACCGGCGTTCTGCAGCAGCGCAGCTCCCGGTTTGAGAGCCACACGGTCGGCTTTGGCGGGCCCCTGCGCCGGCACGACCTGCAGGTTCGGCTGGAGGGCGAAGGCGCCGAGTGCAAGCTCAACGGCGTGGTGGTTACCCAGGGCAAACAGCACTACGACAACCACACCACCATTGAGCACGTGGCAGCCCATTGCAACAGCGAAGAAACCTATCGCAACATTGCGGCCGACCAGTCCCACGCGGTATTCAACGGCCGGATTCATATCCATCAGGATGCCCAGAAGTCCAATGCGAATATGAACAACAAGAACCTGTTGCTGTCCAACGGGGCAGAGATCGATACCAAGCCGGAACTGGAAATCTACGCCGATGACGTGAAATGTGCCCATGGCGCCACCATCGGCCAGCTTGACGAAATTTCGCTGTTTTATCTGGTCTCCCGGGGTATCGGCCGGCGTCAGGCCAACATCCTGCTCACCATGGCCTTTATCAACGAGCTGGTAGGGCAGATTCCGGTTGAAGCAGTGCGGGAAACGGTCCAGGGCCGGCTGAACCACTTCTTCGAACAGACATTCCAGGAGGCGTAACCGGTTATGACCGATCTGTCCGTGGCAAGCACCGCCAAGCGCACCACCTTCGATGTGGACGCGATTCGCCGGGATTTCCCGATCCTGTCGCAACAGGTGAACGGCAAGCCCCTGGTGTATCTGGATAATGGTGCATCAGCCCAGAAGCCTGAGGCTGTGCTGGATGCCATGGATCGGTATTACCGGGAGATGCACTCCAATGTCCACCGGGGTGCCCATACCCTTGGCGATCGCGCCACCGCTGCCTTCGAGGGTGCCCGTGACAAGGTGCGCGACTTCATCAATGCCGGAAGCACACGGGAAATCATCTGGACCCGGGGTACCACCGAAGCCATCAACGTGGTGGCTAACGGCCTGGCTCCGCGCCTGAAGGCCGGCGACGAGATTCTGGTCAGCCACATGGAGCACCATGCCAACATTGTGCCCTGGCAAATGGTTGCCGAGCGCACCGGGGCCAAGGTGATTCCCATTCAGGTGACGCCAGACGGCGAGCTGGACCTGGAATCGTTTACCAGCCTGCTCAATGAAAAAACCCGGATACTGGCGATCACCCACGTCTCCAATGTACTTGGTACCGTAAACCCGGTGGCGGCTCTGATCGAGCAGGCCAAGGCCCATGGCATCATTACCCTGGTGGACGGTGCACAGGCGGTGCCTCACTACCAGCCGGATGTGCAGGCACTGGGCTGCGACTTCTACGCGTTTTCCTCCCATAAACTGTTTGGTCCAACCGGTATTGGTGTGCTCTACGGCAAGGCCCAGTTGCTGGAGGAGATGCCTCCCTACCAGGGTGGCGGCGAGATGATCGAGAGAGTCTCATTCGAGCGGACCACCTGGAACATCCTGCCCTACAAGTTTGAAGCGGGCACCCCGGCGATTGCCGAGGCAGTCGGGCTGGGGGCAGCCATCGACTATCTGAACACCCTGGACCGCCAGGCCATGGAAGCCGCCGAGGCCGCTCTGCTGCAACGGGCACATCAGCTGGTGGAAACAGTGCCGGGCATGGAAATCATCGGTACCGCCAAACAGAAAGTGCCGGTCCTGTCCTTTAAAATTGCCGGTCTGCACCCCAGTGATATAGGCACCCTGCTGGATCAGCAGGGTATCGAGATCCGCACCGGCAACCATTGCGCCATGCCGCTGATGGATTTCTATGGAGTTCCCGGTACAGCCCGGGCGTCATTCGCGTTCTACAATACCCTGGACGAGGTGGATACATTGTTTACCGCCCTGCAGAAAGTCCAGCGTCTGTTTGCCTGATGGAGGTGGAATCATGACAGCCGAAGTCTTCACCCCGACCGTTGCGGTCACCATGACGCCCAGCGCGGTCAAGCACGTGCGCAAGCAGCTGGAGAAAAAGCCGGAGGCCAAGGGCATCCGGCTGGCCATCAGGAAAAGTGGCTGCTCCGGCTTCAAATACGAAACCCAATGGGTGGAAGACGTCGCGACCGACGACAAGGTGTTCCACATTGATGGCGTTGATGTCTTCGTGAAAGAAGAGCATCTGCCGCTGGTGAACGGCATTGAGATCGACTTTGTCACTGAGGGCGTGAACTCCATGTTCCAGTTCCGCAATCCGAACGCTACCGCAGAGTGCGGCTGCGGCGAGAGCTTTACCGTAGCGTGAACTTGGGGTCAGATGAAATTGGGGTCAGATGAAAATTTCATCTGACCCCACCTTAACAAACCAACACTGTTTACGAGACCAGGCATGCAAGAACGGGAAGTGGTCCTGACCAAACGCGAGGTGGAAGCCCGCCTTGTTCCTTCCGGAACCGAAATCATGATTCCGTCGGACACCTTTGTGACTATTACCCAGTCACTGGGCGGCACCTTCACGGTCGCCGTGAACGGCAATCTTGCCCGGATTGAAGGCCACGATGCCGACGCCCTCGGCAAAAAACCGCTCGAAAGCAGCTTCGAAACCCCGGAAGACGGCACGGTTAACGAGAATCAGATCTGGGAAGCGCTGCGTAACTGCTATGATCCGGAAATTCCGGTCAACGTGGTCGATCTGGGCCTGATTTACGAGTGTCAGATCGAAAATGGCACCGAGGAAGGCAACCACGTTTACATCAAGATGACGCTGACCGCTGCCGGTTGCGGCATGGGGCCGGTCATTACCGAGGATGTAAAACGTAAGGTCGAACACGTGCCCAACGTCGATAAGGTGACAGTTGAACTGACCTTCGATCCGCCCTGGAGCAACGACATGCTCACCGACGAGGCGAAGCTGGAACTCGGGATGCTGTGAAGCCCGGGCTCGAACCGCTAACATGGGGTCAGATGAAAGCTTTCATCTGACCCCGTTTTCACACCCGCTTTCAAAACAGCAGCAATGACATGACCGCCACCAAAGAAGATTTTCTGAACAACCCCCTGGGCAAAGACACCACCCTCGAAGACGTTCTGGATGGCTTCGAACTTCTGGACGACTGGGAAGAACGTTACGCCTTTATCATTGATCTGGGCAAACAGCTTCCTGCCTTCCCGGAGGAAGCCAGGGTTGAAGAAAACTATGTGCACGGCTGCCAAAGCCAGGTCTGGCTGATTCATCACTACGATGAGGCCAGTGGCCGGCTGTACCTGCTGATTGATTCCGATGCCATGATTGTCCGCGGGCTCGCCGCCATTATCCTGGTCGCCCTGAACGGCAAAACTCCCAGGGACCTGCTCGCCACAGACATCGATGAGCTGTTTGAGCAGCTGGACCTGTTCCGCCACATCTCCCCCACCCGAGGCAACGGTCTGCGGGCCATGGTGGGAAAGATTCGCGATATTGCTGCCGCGGAGGTAGCTGAGGCCGGCGGCTGACGCTACTGAAGACTTTCTGCGGCTCTACCAGAGAATCGCAATGTCATCCCTCTGAATATTCACCAGACCACCCAGCTGGGGCATGCGTCCGCGGCTGAATCGGGGCTGTACCTTTTCGAGGGTTACCGATACATGGCTGTCCTGCAGCTCCGGGGACTCCTCCAGCGAATCAAAATAGCGCGCGCTCCGATAGAGCTTCAGCTCGTCTCCAGGTCTGAGCCCCGCAGTCGCCCCTGATTCCAGAGTCACGGAGTGCCCATCCACACGGGCAATCCGGGTCATGAAGGGCTGACAGGCCAACGCCTCGGTGACAGCTGCTGCCATCTCCCCGATAACGTCATGGACAGACTGGCCATAGGCCGTCTTCCGGAACCCTTCCGAACCGAAGCCCGTGACGCTTCCGGGACCGGCATTCCAGTCTGCGGCCGTTTCAAATCGCTGCTGGTAGATCGGGGAACCGCTGAAGCCATCAAAGACGATCAGATCCGCCACGAAACGACGCCGTTGATCCGCCGCACCGATACGCCGCTGCATCCTGTCGAGAACCGACGTCCCCCAGGCGGACGGATCGGCAACGCCCAGATCGCGGATAACACCGGTGACAACAAACTGAACGCCCATTTCACGAGCCAGCTGCAACACATTGGTCAGCCGGTTGTTGCCCTGCTGCACCGTCGGTGCGTTCAACAAATCGGTAAACATCCGGGACGTGGTCGCACCAAAGACCTGGAAGCCACCCTGCGCCATCAACTTCTGCTGAAGCCGTTGCGGCAAAATCTCGCCGGCATCGCCAAGGCGACCGACCCGGGCCTGATCCGGGTACAGCATCGGAAAGCCGGTGACGGCAACCCGCTTTTTCAGCCGAGCGGCCTCGCCGGCACTGCACTGGCCACGGCTCTCGCTGATATCGCCCCGTACCACCACCCGAAGCAGATTGCCGCTCTGGTACTCGTCGATAATCCGGACATTTCTTGCCCGCGTGCTGGAAGCCAGGCGAACCTGTGATTCGGTGATCACGCCATTTTCCATGGTGTCATGGGTGCTCACCCGGGCTTCGTATTGCAGCGACAGATCCCTGATCGCGGCTTTCCGGGCCTCAGCCCGGGCAGCCTCCAGATCACCGTTGTAAATACTGGCGTGGCCCACGCCCTCCAGCACCACCCCCTGCGCTCCGGTTGAATACACCAGCGGCAGAGCCAGAATCCCTAGCAACATCAATGACAACAGACGCTTCATAACTTTTGATCACTCAAGGTAATACAGGGAATCGACGCCCTTGCTCTGCACATCGCCAACGCTGTCGTTCTCCTGTGGCATTGGAATCGGGCAAAGGTCCCGAACCTGATCGTCGGCCACCTCGGCAACACAGGCCCGGAACCGGGGCTCCAGCTTCAGCTCCATGACCGTTTCAAACACGCCATCGCTGTGCTCGTTGACCGCAACCAGCCTGGCACCACGGATGTAGCTGTCCACGTATGTCCGGAACGAGTCATTGCGCAGAACAAAGTCATTGACGGTGGAACTGCCGTAAACCACGGTGCCGTATACCCGCTCCGCGAGGTTACGGTAGGCATCCAGCTGAGAAGCCCGACGGGCCATCAGACGTTTGCGGGTGTCAGAGCGATCCGCGCCGACATCCTCATAAGTTCCCAGGCCGCTGACCCGAACGGTGATCGGCTCCAGCAAGGCATTCTGGTTGCCGGCATCGCCCCGGTAGCTGCCCACTGGCGCACAGGCGGCGAGGCTGGTTGCCAGCAGGGGAATCAGTATCCAGCGAAGGGTCATTGCTGCTCTCCAAAAAACGTCATTTGCTGTCTGCCATGAAAAAACTGCGCCAGTTTTTCTAAGCCACTGAAATTTCAGATAACAGGCATACAGTGCCCCAGTGACGGACGCCCTATGCGGCAAAACCCTGCCTCCGTTTACATATCAAAAACAAACCGTTACCCCTTGTCTCATGAGCCAGGCCAGGTTCTGCATTAACCTTTCCGCTACGTAATATTTATTTTGCACTTTTACCCAGCAGGATTTTTCATGATCAGAACCCGTCTGTCCAAGCTCTCAGTAGCCATTGGTCTCTCCGTCGCCGCCTCCTCTGCACTGGCCAGCCCGCAGTCTTTCATGTCTGCCCGTTCCTTTGCGATGGGCGGCACCGGCGTGGCGGTGGCGGCCCCGCCTTCTGCCCCATCTGATAATCCGGCAATGATGGCAGGAAACCATCATGAGTGGTCAGACGATTTCGGGCTGATTCTGCCCTCGGTAAATGCCCGCCTGGCGGACGAAGAAGAAACCGTTGATCAGGTAGACGATATTCAGGATGTGATCGATACGCTGGAGCAGCAGATTTCCGGCTTTGACCCGAATCAGAACTCCCCGGAGGCGATCCAGAATAGTGCAGCCGATCTGCGGGACAGACTCACCCGGTTCGACAAAGATACCATGAGGACAAACCTTGGGCTGGGCCTTGGCTTCGCCGTTCCCGGGAAGTCGCTCTCTGTGGGCATGTTTGCCAATGCCAATCTTACGGCAACAGTACGCGGAGATGTCTCCGATCAGGACAAGAACGCGCTGAGCACGATCGTAAACGCTACATCGGCGACAGATGTCAAGAACGCTGCAGACGCAATCAAGAATCCTGATGGTAGCCTGGCGCTCAGCTCAAAGGGCGAGGTGCTTGCCTCCGCGGTTGGCGAATTTGGCATCAGCTTCGCCCGAGCGTTTGAGCTCCCAGAAGGCGGTCGTTTTCAGCTCGGACTCTCCCCCAAGTATGTTGAGTTGCGAACCTTCCAATACACCGAGTCCGTTTCCGGCTTCGAAGATGACGAATTCGACGGCGACGAGAACCAGACCGACAAGAGCGGCTTTAACCTGGATATCGGCGCGGCTTACGCATTTGGCGACGAGCACCAGTGGAATGCAGGCATCGTCGTCAAGAACCTCATCCCGATGGAACTGGACTCTGCAGCCAGCCGTCCGGAACTTGGTGAGGAGGTCCGCACACTGGAACTCAACCCAATGGCCACGGCCGGCATTGCCCACAAGAGTGAATACCACGTAGTCACCGCGGAAATTGACCTGACCAAGAAAGAAGCTTTCGGTTTTGAAGACGACACCCAGTGGCTGGCCCTGGGCGCCGAATTCGACGCCTTCCGTTATGCCCAGCTGCGGGTCGGTGTTCGCCACAACCTGGCCAGCAACGAGGACAACGACGGCATTGAAGAGAAGACCCAGTTCACCGCCGGTCTTGGCGTGAATCTCCTGGGTGCCCGCCTGGATATTGGTGCCCTATACAGCGACGCCGATGTTGGCGCGGCGCTGGAGCTTGGCACCGCGTTCTGATCAGCGACTGAAAGCGGGGTCGACTGAAAGCAGGGTCAGAAGAAAGCGTTCTTCTGACCCCAATCTCGGCCCTTCTCTCACCTGCACATTTGCGAACCTGTCTCTCAGGCCGGATAATCCGCTGAATCCGGGGCCAGATGAAAGCCTTCATCTGCCCCCACTTTCACGCACTTACCCGAACCCGGAGAAAAGGCCCCTTCATGCAAACCTATCTGGTCGGTGGCGCCGTTCGCGATGAATTGCTCGGCCTTGAGGTCAAGGACCGGGACTGGGTCGTGGTGGGCGCGACGCCAGAGGAAATGCTTTCCAGGGGCTTCAAACAGGTGGGCGCGGACTTTCCTGTGTTTCTTCACCCGGGAAGCCGGGAGGAATACGCACTGGCCCGCACGGAGCGGAAACAGGGGCGCGGCTACCACGGCTTTACCGTCTACAGTGCGCCTGATGTCACCCTGGAAGAGGATCTCCAACGCCGGGATCTGACCATCAACGCCATGGCCAGGACGGAAGGCGGCGATCTGGTGGATCCCTTCCACGGTCAGGCCGATATCAAACACCGTAAATTGCGCCACGTTTCCGAAGCCTTTGCCGAAGACCCTCTGAGAATCCTGCGAACGGCCCGGTTTGCGGCCCGGTTCCGGCCGCTGGGCTTCACCGTATGCGATCAAACCCTGGCCCTGATGCGCAGGATGGTCGACGAGGGCGAAGTCGACCATCTGGTACCGGAGCGGGTCTGGCAGGAAATACAACGGGCACTGCACGAACAGGCGCCAGAAGCGTTCTTTGAGGTGCTGAGGGATTGCGGAGCTCTGGCCGGGCTGATTCCGGAACTGGATTCGCCACAGGAATTCACCCGGGCAATTCAGGCACTTCGCTGCATTCATGAAACACCGGGCGCCAGTACCGAAGAACGCTTCGCAGCCCTGCTCTCACCGCTGAACAGAGGCGAAGCCACTACCAGGGCAAAAGCCCTGAAGGCACCCAACGACTGTCAGAATCTGGCACGCCTGACCACAGCGTTTGGGCCCGAACTGCAGAAGTCGCAGCCCGGAAAACCCGATGGCGATACCTTGCTCGGCCTGCTGGACCAGGCGGATATCTGGCGCCGGCCGGAACGTTTCTCGCAACTGCTGAGGGTTCTGGAGTGCGCCCTTGTTGATGGCCAGGAGAACCTGAAGCCACTGCGAATGGCCGCCCGGGCGGCGACCGGTGTTGACCCCAAAGCGCTCCTGGCCCGGGGTTATAAGGGCAAGGCTCTGGGGGAAGCCATCCGCAGCGAACGCCTGGACCGGATTACCGCTGCCCTTTCAAATGACCAACACTGAGGAATTGATATGCCAGACACCGCCCCGGTGGCACTGATCACCGGCTCAGCTCATCGTCTTGGCGCACAGACGGCCCAGGCACTTCACCGGCGCGGCTGGAACCTGGTGATTCACCACCGGAGCCGGGAGCACCAGGCCCAAGAACTGGCGGAGAGCCTGAACCGGGAGCGCGCAGAGTCTGTCTGCTGCCTTCAGGCAGATCTCAGCATCAGCGCCCATATAAAGCGCCTGGCAGATGCCACGATTGCCCGCTGGGGTCGGCTGGATGCACTGATCAACAACGCCGCCGTGTTCTACCCCAATCCAACCGAGGTCGCTACCGAGGAAGACTGGAACACCGTTCTGAACACCAATCTCCGTGCCCCTTTCTTCCTGCTTCAGGCCTGCCTTCCGGCATTAAAGAAAACCCGGGGCAGCGTAGTCAACATGATCGACATCTACAGTGAAAAGCCCCTCGACGACCACCCCCTCTACTGTGCCAGTAAAGCGGGCCTTGCCTCATTGACCCGTTCCTGGGCCAAGGATCTTGCGCCGGATGTAAGGGTCAACGGAGTGTCTCCGGGCGCCATCCTCTGGCCGGAAAGCGACGGCGAAATGGACAAGGACCACCAGCGGGCCATTCTCGACAAGACCCCTCTCGCCCGTACCGGCGATCCTGATGATATCGCGAAGACCATTGTTTTCCTGATCTGCGACGCGCCTTTCATCACCGGGCAAATCATCTCTGTCGACGGCGGCCGAAGCCTGAACATGTAACGCGCTGCCCCTCCCATCCGCCTGGCAGCTTTGGTCAACGGTCGCTTTCCGGATACAATGCCGTCTGTTACCAATCCCGCACGCGCGGGGCTCAATCCCCGCGCGTGCCTCTGATCCGGAGAATTCCCATGCGTGATGTCGTTATCGTTGCTGCCCGCCGTACTGCTATCGGAACCTTTGGCGGAGGTCTTGCCAGCCTGAGCGCCGACCAGCTGGGAACCGCTGTCATCAAGGCACTTCTGGAGGAAACCGGTGTCGCCGGCGACCAGATCAACGAAGTGGTGCTGGGCCAGGTGCTTACCGCCGGCTGCGGCCAGAATCCGGCCCGCCAGTCGGCCATCAATGCCGGCCTTCCGGCATCGGTGCCCGCCATGACCATCAACAAGGTCTGCGGCTCCGGCCTGAAGGCGGTGCACATGGCGGTGCAGGCCATTCGATGTGGCGATGCCGAGATGATGATCGCAGGCGGCCAGGAGAGCATGAGCCAGGCGCCCCACGTGCTGCCCAACAGCCGAAACGGTCAACGGATGGGCAACTGGACCATGGTGGACACCATGATCAAGGATGGCCTGTGGGACGCGTTTAACGATTACCACATGGGCACCACGGCCGAAAATATCGTCGAGAAATACGGCATCAGCCGGGAGGAGCAGGACGAGTTCGCTGCGGCGTCCCAGCAGAAAGCCACCGCCGCTCGCGAAGCCGGTTATTTCGATGGCCAGATTGTTCCGGTCTCCATTCCCCAGCGCAAGGGCGACCCGATTGTGGTTGACCGCGACGAAGGCCCCCGTGACGGTGTCACTGCCGAGGGTCTGGGCAACCTGCGCGCGGCCTTCAGGAAGGACGGCACGGTCACGGCCGGCAATGCTTCCTCCCTGAACGATGGCGCCGCTGCCGTGATGGTCTGCAGTGCCGAGAAGGCCAAAGAGCTGGGACTGACCCCGATCGCCACGATCAAGGCTTACGCCAACGCTGGCGTGGACCCGAGCATCATGGGCACTGGTCCGATTCCGGCCAGCCAGCGCTGCCTGAAGCGCGCCGGCTGGAGCACGGATGATCTGGACCTGGTGGAAGCCAACGAAGCCTTTGCCGCCCAGGCCATTTCCGTGAATCGCGACATGGGCTGGGACACCAGCAAGGTAAACGTGAATGGCGGCGCCATTGCCCTGGGCCACCCCATCGGCGCGTCCGGCTGCCGCATTCTGGTTTCCCTGCTGCATGAGATGGTCCGCCGTGACGTTCACAAAGGTCTTGCAACCCTGTGCATCGGTGGCGGCATGGGCGTTGCCCTGGCCGTCGAACGCTAGGCACCATGCTCCACGTTGTGTTGTACGAGCCGGAAATACCGCCGAATACCGGCAATATCATCCGGCTGTGCGCCAACACCGGCTGCCAGCTGCATCTGATCGAACCGCTGGGTTTTAACCTGGAGGACAAACAGATGCGGCGGGCCGGGCTGGATTACAGTGAGTACGCCACAGTCAAGGTTCACCAGGACTACCAGAGCTTTCTGGCCAGCGAACAGCCCGAACGCCTGTTCGGGCTGACCACCAAAGGCAGCAACCATTACCATGAAGTGAGCTATCAGGACGGGGATTTCCTGATGTTCGGCCCGGAAACCCGGGGTCTTCCCGCCGATGTTCGCGAGGGTCTGCGGCCCGAGCATCGCCTGCGGGTTCCAATGCAGCCGGAAAGTCGCAGCCTGAACCTCTCCAACACCGCCGCCCTGGTGGTTTACGAGGCCTGGCGGCAGCTGGGATTCAGCGGGGCCGTATGAAATCGGGGTCAGAAGAAAATGGGGTCAGAAGAAAAGTTCTTCTGACCCCATTTTCTTCTGACCCCACTTTTACTTCAGTGAGTCTGCTGCTCTTCGTTTGCCTCACCCGCCGCTTCTTCCTGCTTACGCTTCAGCGCCTGGGCGTAGATCGCATCGAAGTTCACCGGCGCCAGCATCAGGGCCGGGAAGCTACCCTTGTTGACGATACCGTCGATCGCTTCGCGAGCATACGGGAACAGGATGGTCGGGCAGTAAGCGCCCAGCATCTGGCCAAGCTGCTGGCCTTCGATGCCCTGCACCAGGAACACGCCGCCCTGCTGGATCTCGACGATGTACGCTACCTTCTCGCCCACTTTTGCGGTCACGGTCAGGGAAAGCACCACCTCATACTGGTTGTCGCTGACCTTGTTGTGGGAGGTATTCAGATCCAGGTTAACCTGCGGCTTCCACTGCTCCTGGAAGACCACCGGAGAGTTTGGCGATTCAAAAGACAGGTCCTTCACATAGATGCGCTGAAGGGCAAACTGGGGTTGGTTCTGGTTGTCACTGCCTGCTGCGGCTTGCTGATTCTCAGCCATGTTCAGTCCTTTCGTTCTCGATCATGGGCTCTCGGCCCGTTGTTATGGGATACTTTGAAGTTTGCTGCCGGGACAGTCTACGCTGGGGCTACGCCGGCTTATGTGAAACAGTGCGGCAGAATCATCTTCAGATCAAGCACCGCCCTATTTCTTCACCAGCGGAAGGTTGCTGGCCTTCCAGTCCGCTATACCGCCATTGAGGCGCACCACGTTGCTGAAGCCCTCTGCGTTCAGCTGCTTGACCGCCATAGCCGAATGCTGGCCCATTTTGTCAGCAACAATAATCTGCTTGTCCTTGAACTTGTTCAGTTCTGCAACCCGGCTCTTGAGGCTGTTCAGCGGAATATTGACCGAGCCGGTGATACGCCCCTCACCGAACTCTTTCCGGTCCCGGATATCGACCACAATCGCTTCATCCTTGTTGATCAGGTTGACCGCGCCCTGAGCCGAGATCTTGGCGCCGCCGCGACGGGACTCAAGAATAAGGATGGCGACCAGGAATGCCACGAACAGCGACACAAGAATGTAGTGGTTAACGACAAATTCAAACAACCGGTCCATGAACTTACCCTGATAATGAGTTTGGCGGGATTATACACAGCCTGGCTCCCTGACAGAAGGTGACGAAACTGGTCAGTAAATGCGAAAATAGATAGACTTCATTCTCGTTTTAGTAAATTTACTAACATTTTACTTCCGGACTTAATAATGACTGCAATGCGCAAGCCGACTGCACTGATTATCCTGGACGGCTGGGGCCACCGCGACCCGGCTGAAGATAACGCCATCAGCAATGCCAGCACCCCGTTCTGGGACAAACTCTGGCAAAACCAGCCCAAGACCCTGATCAATACCTCAGGCATGTTTGTCGGGCTGCCGCAGGGGCAAATGGGTAACTCGGAAGTCGGCCATATGAACCTGGGCGCAGGGCGCGTGGTCTATCAGAGCCTGACCCGCATCGACAAGGATCTGGAAGAAGGCACTTTTCAGAAAAACGAGGTGCTCTGTTCCGCAATCGATAAAGCCGTTCAGAATGGTCGCGCAGTTCATCTCATGGGCCTGATGTCTCCCGGCGGCGTCCACAGTCACGAAAACCACATTATTGCCGCCGCCGAACTCGCCGCTGCGCGTGGGGCAAGGGAAGTCTACATTCACGCCTTCCTGGATGGCCGGGACATGCCACCGCGCAGCGCCAAGGCCTCACTGGAAAAAGCGGCCGCCAGGCTGAAGCATCTCGGGGTTGGCCGGGTAGCCTCGATTGTAGGCCGTTACTACGCCATGGACCGCGACAATCGCTGGGAGCGTGTTGAAGCCGCCTACAACCTGATGACCCAGGGCACCGCAGAGTTCACCGCAGCCGATCCCGTTTCCGGTCTGGAACAGGCCTACGAGCGCGACGAGAACGACGAGTTCGTGGCACCCACACGAGTCCATGCGCCGGGCGAGCCGGAAGGCACCATCAACGATGGTGACACCGTGCTGTTCATGAATTTCCGGGCCGACCGCGCCCGGGAAATGACCCGCACCTTCGTCGAGAAGGACTTCGACGGCTTCAAGCGCAAGAAGCACCCGGAACTGGCCGATTTCGTGATGCTGACCGAGTATGCCGCAGACATAAAAACCTCCTGTGCCTACCCGCCGGAGCAACTTGCCAACGGCCTTGGCGAATATGTGGCAAAGCAGGGCAAGACCCAGCTACGCATCGCCGAAACCGAAAAGTACGCCCACGTGACCTTCTTCTTCAATGGCGGCCTCGAAACCCCGCTCGAGGGTGAGGACCGGATTCTGGTGCCCTCTCCCAAAGTGGCCACCTACGACCTGCAACCGGAAATGAGCGCCCCGGAAGTCACCGACAAACTCGTTGAAGCCATCAAGAGCGGCAAATACGATCTGGTGGTCTGCAACTATGCCAACGGCGACATGGTCGGCCATACCGGCAAACTGGACGCCGCCATCAAGGCCGCAGAGTGCCTGGACGAGTGCGTAAAACGCGTGGTTGAAGCGCTGGACGAAGTTGGTGGCGAGGCCCTGATCACGGCTGATCACGGCAACTGCGAACAGATGACCGACCCGAACTCCGGGCAGGTTCACACCGCACACACTATTGGTCCGGTACCACTGGTTTACACCGGCCACCGCAAGGTTACGCTGAAAGATGACGGCAGCCTGAGCGATGTCGCCCCCACATTACTGGCAATGATGGGGCTGGACCAGCCCAGGGAAATGACCGGGCACAGCCTGGTTGAGATCGATTGACCCGGGAACGGACCCAGCCCTTGCGACTTACCGCAATACTGGCGCTCACCCTCGCCCTGGGTGCAGCGCCGGTGCTAGCCCAGCAAGAGGTTACCCCGGCCCAGATTGAAGACCTCAAGGAACGCATTGAGGACATCAACGATTGGCTGGCGGAGGCCGAAGAAGACCGCTCCGCTCTGGAGCGGCAGCTGGCTGCGACCGAAAAAACCATCAGCCGCCTGTCCCGGGAACGCCGCTCGCTGCGCGAAAAGGCTGAACAGCAGCAGCAGCGTCTCAGGGAACTGGAAAAGGAGGCCGATGAACTCACCCGCACACTCGACCGGCAGAGGGAAAGCCTGAAGAAGCAGATCCGGGCTGCCTGGATGGAGGGCGATGCGCCGGCGGTAAAAGTCCTGCTGAACGAGATTGATCCAGACAGAATTGCCCGGACCATGACCTACTACGAGTACCTGAGCAAGGACACTGTCACGCGCCTTGAGGCGTTCAGGAAAAGCCTGCAGGAACTCAAAGACACCAGGGCCGCAGTCCGGGCAACCCGGGTGGAACTGGCCCGAACCGAGGAGAATGTTGCCAGGCGCCAGGAGCAGCTGGCGGAATCCCGCGAGCAACGCCAGCAGACCCTCACAGCGCTCAATGCCGACATCAGGAGCAGGATCAGTGAACGGGAAGAACTGGAAGCCGACCGGAAACGGCTGGAAAAACTGCTGGCAGAAGTCCAAAAGGCAATCAATGACATTCCCTCGCCCAACGAATCCCGGCCTTTCGCGTCACTGCGAGACCAACTGCCCTGGCCTGTGCAAGGAAAGGTTCTCAGCGGCTACGGAGATCGCTATGCCGACGGCAAACTGCGGCGTAACGGCTTACTCATCCGCACTGAAGAAGAGGCGCAAGTTCGAGCCATCCACTACGGCCGGGTGGTTTTTGCCAACTGGCTGCGTGGTTTTGGCCTGATCACCATTATTGATCACGGGGACGGCTACATGACACTCTATGGCCACAGCAGCAGCCTGTTTACCAGTCCCGGAGACTGGGTGGCCGCCGGTGAGCCTATTGCCCTGGCCGGGCGCACCGGAGGCACGGATTCCCCGGCCCTGTATTTTGAGGTCCGGCACAACGGCAAACCGGACAATCCAGGCCGCTGGCTGGCAAACTGACAGTCCGCCGGAGGGCTGACAAATGCCCCGGGGAACGCCATACTGTCCAGGATCAGGAAAACCAGTCCAACTATCGGAATAAAAACGGGATATGTGAATGAAACGGGTCAGAAGTCCACTCCATGCCTTTCCATTACGCAGCATTGCCATTGCTACCTGTTTCGCCACCGTTTCCGGACTGGCCTGGGCCCAGGAGCAACCCTCCGCCACCGAACAACTTCTCAAGGGCATTGAAAACGGTGAACGGGTTGAAATCAGCCTCCCCGACCCGGAGAAACAGCTGCCCCTGGAAGACCTCCGCAAGTTCACCGAGGTTTTCAGCCGTATAAAAGATGCCTACGTGGAAGAGGTGGATGACCGCCAGCTTCTGGAAAGTGCCATCAAGGGCATGCTGTCGGATCTTGACCCTCACTCCACCTACCTCGCGCCCAAGGACTATGAGGATCTGGAAGAAAGCACCTCGGGAGAGTTTGGCGGGCTCGGCATTGAAGTCGGCATGGAAAACGGGTTCATCAAGGTAATCGCACCCATTGACGACACGCCGGCAGACAAAGCCGGAGTCAAGGCGGGCGACCTGATCATCAAGCTCGACGAAAAGCCGGTGAAAGGCATGAGCCTGGAAGAAGCCGTACAGCTGATGCGAGGCAAGCCCGGCACCACTCTCACGCTGACCATCATGCGTGAAGGTGAAACCGGCCCCATTGAGATCAAAGTCGAGCGGGATATTATCAAGGTCACCAGCGTGAAATCCCGAATGCTTGAAAACGGCTATGGCTATGTCCGGATCACCCAGTTCCAGGCAGACACCGGCTCACAGTTCCGGGATGCCCTGAGCAAACTTGAAGACAAACTGGGCCGCGATCTTGATGGCCTGGTGATTGATCTGCGAAACAACCCCGGCGGTGTTCTCCAGGCGGCCGTGGAGACGTCGGATGCACTTCTGGAAGAAGGGCTGATTGTCTACACTGAAGGCCGCATACAGAGTTCGCGTCTGCGCTTCAGCGCCACCCCCGGTGACGTCATGGAAGATACCCCCATTGTGGTACTGATTAACGGTGGCTCCGCCTCTGCCTCGGAAATCCTGGCCGGAGCACTACAGGACCATGAACGCGCAGTGATCATGGGCACCCAGTCCTTCGGCAAGGGCAGCGTTCAGACCGTCATTCCACTGGACGAGACCCACGCCATCAAGATGACCACAGCGCGTTACTACACGCCCGATGGCCGCTCCATCCAGGCTACCGGCATCAAACCCGACATCGAAGTTCGTCCGGCAGAGCTCAAGGAGCTTGACAGCCAACCGCTATTTACCGAAGCCGACCTCACCGGTCACCTCAAAGGCAAGAACGAGGACACTCAGAAGCAGGATGCCGGAAAGTCCGCCACCACCGACGACACCGCATCTCTGGCAGAACGGGACTATCAATTAAACTCTGCTCTGAACTTGCTCAAGGGACTGCGGATCCTTAATTCCGGGAATGAAGGTAACGCAAAAGGAAGTGCTCAGTGAAGTTGACGCGGATACTACTGGCGCTTGCGTTTTCGATGCCGGCCTGTGCCGCTTTGGCTGCCCCGGGAAAACACGCGCTACCACCGACCATCGCCATCATCATTGATGATATGGGCCACAACCTTGACGAGGGCAAACGCCTGGCCAACCTTGACCAGCCGCTGACTCTCTCTTTCCTGCCCTACCGCCGGCATACCGATACCCTTGCCCGCCTCGCTTACCGACACAACAAGGAAATCATGCTGCACGCGCCAATGGCCAATACCCGCAACTTCGGACTTGGCCAAGGCGGACTGACTCCGGACATGGACGAACAGGCCATGGCGACGACACTCCGGCGGGCCCTCAGATCCATCCCCCATGTTCAGGGTGTGAACAACCACATGGGCAGCCTGCTGACCCAGCAGCTGCAGCCCATGGACTGGGTAATGAAGGAGCTCTTCCGCTACCCGGTATACTTTATCGACAGCCGCACCATTGCCTCATCGGTGGCGGAGGATGTCGCTGCCGCCTATCGGATTCCCACCATGAGCCGGGACGTATTCCTGGATCACGAACAAACCGAGGAATATGTCGACCGTCAGTTCAAGCTGCTGATCAAGCGCGCACGGGAGAACGGCAGCGCCATCGGTATTGGGCACCCTCACAAGGTCACTGTGGATTACCTGGAAAAGCACCTGCCGAAGCTCGATGAGCAGGGAGTTGCCATCGCCACCGTTAGCGGCCTGTGGGCCATGCGCAATAGCAACCGGGAGATGTTTGCGGAAGGAGAAAAGCAGGCCATCCGACCTGCTTTTGCACAGAAGAAGTAAAGCCCGGCGATGAAAAGGGGGTCAGATGAAAAAGGGGTCAGATGAATTTTTCATCTGACCCCTTTTTCATCTGACCCCAAGTTCACTCACTGATCCCGTACTTCGATCCCCTGGGCCTTCATAAAGGCCTTCGCTTCCGGAATGGTATGCTGCCCGAAGTGAAAAATAGAGGCCGCCAGCACTGCATCGGCACCGCCCTGGGTGACACCATCCGCCAGGTGCTGCAGTTCCCCGACACCGCCGGAGGCAATCACCGGCACAATCACCGCATCACTGATGGCCTTGGTCAGCCCCAGATCGAATCCGATCCGGGTGCCGTCCCGGTCCATGCTGGTCAGCAGTAACTCGCCGGCGCCCATTTCCACCATCTTGCGGGCCCATTCCACGGCATCCAGACCGGTCGGCTTGCGGCCGCCGTGGGTGAAGATCTCCCAGCGCGGCTCCTCGCCTTCCTCACTGACCCGCTTGGCATCAATGGCCACCACGATGCACTGGCTGCCGAAACGCTCCGCCGCCTCACGCACGAATTCCGGGTTGAAGACCGCAGCGGTATTAATGGAAACCTTGTCGGCGCCGGCGTTCAGCAACTTGCGGATGTCATCCACGGTGCGCACGCCACCGCCCACGGTGAGCGGAATGAACACTTCCGCCGCCATCCGCTCAACGGTTTCATAGGTGGTGTCACGGCTTTCGTGACTGGCGGTAATATCGAGGAAGGTGATCTCGTCGGCGCCCTGCTCGTTGTAACGACGGGCCACTTCCACCGGGTCACCGGCATCACGGATATCGACAAAGTTGACGCCTTTGACCACGCGGCCTTTGTCGACATCCAGGCAGGGAATAATGCGTTTCGCCAGAGCCATGGTTTGCTTACCCCTTCAGGCTGTCACAGAAGGCCTGGGCCTCGGCCACGTCCAGGGTGCCCTCATAAATGGCACGACCGGTAATGGCACCAAGGATGCCCTTGTCGGCCACCGTGGCCAGGCGCTTCAGATCATCCATATTGGTCACGCCGCCGGAGGCAATAACGGGGATGCCACCCTCTTCAGCCAGCGCAGCAGTGGCTTCCACGTTCACCCCCTGCATCATGCCGTCGCGGCTGATGTCGGTGTAGACGATGGCGTCCACGCCATCGTTGGCGAAACGTTTGGCCAGGTCGGTGGCCATCACTTCCGAGACCTCGGCCCAGCCATCGGTGGCCACGCGGCCGTCTTTGGCATCGAGGCCGACCATGATGTGACCGGGGAATTTCTTGCACATTTCAGTGACAAACTCCGGCTCCTTCACTGCTTTGGTACCAATGATGACCCACTGCACGCCGGCTTTCAGATAGGCTTCGATGGTTTCCGCAGAGCGGATGCCGCCGCCGATCTGAATCGGCAGATCCGGGTATTTGCGGGCGATGGCCTGGACGATCTCGCCATTGACCGGTTCGCCGGCAAAGGCGCCGTTCAGGTCTACCAGGTGCAGGCGGCGGGCGCCGGCTTCCACCCAGCGGGTGGCCATGTCGACGGGATCGTCACCGAATACAGTGGAGTCGTCCATCCGGCCCTGCCGCAGGCGTACGCATTTGCCGTCTTTCAGATCGATCGCGGGAATTATCAGCATTTTCCAGTCCAGTTTGTAAAATTCTCGAGCAACTGCAAACCTGCCCGGGCACTTTTCTCCGGGTGGAATTGCACTGCAAAAATATTGTCCTTCGCCACCGCCGCGGCCAGATCCACGCCATAGTGGGTGCGCCCGGCCATATCAGCATTGCCTTCGGCTTCGGCATAGTAACTGTGCACGAAGTAGAAACGATCGCCGTCCGGAATCTTGTGCCAAAGCGGGTGATCAATGGTCTGATAAACCTGGTTCCAGCCCATGTGGGGCACCTTCAGGCGCTGACCGTTTTCGGTGAGGTGGTCGCCAAAATAACGTACCTCCGAAGGGAACAGACCGATGCAGTCTACGCCGCCGTTTTCCTCGCTGCGGGACATCAGCGACTGCATGCCGATGCAGATCCCGAGAAACGGGCGGTCCTGAGAAACCTCGCGAACCAGGTCCACGACACCCAGGCGTTGCATTTCCGCCATGCAGTCGCGAATGGCGCCAACACCGGGGAGAATCACACGGTCGGCTTCACGGATTTTGTCGGCGTTGTCGGTGACCAGCACGGTGGTGTCCGGGGCAACATGTTCTACCGCCTTTTTGGCAGAATGAAGGTTGCCCATGCCGTAGTCGATTATGGCAACGGTTTTCATGGTTGTTGCGGTGTCCTCGGGTGACCGATGAAAAGTGACCGGTGAAAAGTGACCGGTTTCAGCGAGTCCTTCTGCAGCGCGCCGGGTTACAAGGAACCCTTGGTGGACGGGGTAATACCCGCCATGCGCTCGTCCATTTCAATGGCCATGCGCAGCGCGCGGCCGAAGGCCTTGAACACGGTTTCAATCTGGTGGTGGGTGTTCTTGCCCTTCAGGTTGTCGATGTGCAGGGTGACCATGGAGTGATTCACGAAGCCGTGAAAGAACTCCTCGAACAGGTCGACATCGAAACCACCAACGGCGCCCCGGGTATAGGGCACGTCCATCATCAGGCCGGGACGGCCGGACAGGTCGATGACCACGCGGGACAGGGCTTCATCCAGAGGCACATAGGCATGACCATAACGGCGGATGCCTTTCTTGTCGCCAACGGCCTGTTTGAAAGCCTGGCCCAGGGTAATACCGATATCTTCCACCGTGTGGTGGTCATCAATGTGCAGGTCGCCCTTCGAAACAATGTTCAGATCCACCAGACCATGACGGGCAATCTGATCCATCATGTGCTCAAGAAAAGGCACGCCGGTGTCGAAGCTGGATTTACCGGTACCGTCGAGATCGATCTCAACGGTGATCTGGGTTTCAAGGGTATTTCGTTCTACCCGAGCCTTGCGTTCGGCCATGGGGACTCCGTGACAATTGGGCGGCATGACGCCGGAAAAATTCTATCCGGCGATTATACCTTTTATGTCCGCCGGAGTCCCACAACCGGTTTAATCGGCCCGATAGCAAAGCGCGCTCAGAAGGCCTTTTTGAGGTTGTTCATGTAGGTGTCCACGAGGCTGTTGAACTCGTGCTTGATGACCGGGCTGATCGCCAGTTTCAGCAGGCTGGGCAGGGGCACGGTCAGCTCGGCACTGGTCTGGAATTTCACCGCGGTGGTTTTGTCGCCCTTGGCCCTGATCGTCCAGGAGCCACTTACCACACCGTTGCCCTCGCCCTTCACCGGTTCCCAGGTGATCCTGCCGGCCTCTTTGTCCGAATGATACTTGCAGGCATACACGGACTGGATTGCATGCTTGTCGACGCCGACTTTTTCCATTTCCCAACGGTAGGCGTTATCACCAAGGTCGGTCAGCTTGTGAACCTTGGGAAAGTGACTGGCAGAACGTGGCACATCCGCCAGCAAGTCAAATACGTCATCGTAGCTTCCCGGAAGTTCAAGTTCCCGGTTCAGCTCAATCGCAACGGTAATAGCCACAGCCAACTCCTTCTTGTGTTTATAGATCTCAATGTAGTCGGAAATTTGAGGACGTGTATTTTGGCCCAACACTACGGCATTGTCATAGTCTTGCGCTGTTAATTTGTTAACCCTGCGTTATCCTTTAGATAATTAGCGCCAGGATTCGTCCCGAATACCTGCAAGCTCCCAACGTTAGGAAGGAAGCCTGAATCATGAAAGCCCTCCGCTATGTGCTCATTGCCATTGTTGCACTGATCATTCTTGCCGTGGCCGCTATTGCCATTGCCATGGCCGTGATCAACCCCAACGACTACAAACCCCAGATTGAACAGGCTGTTGAAAAGCAGACCAATCTCGATCTGGTTCTTGAGGGTGATATTGGCTGGTCATTCATTCCCCTCGGACTTGAGCTCAACAGCGTGGAAGCGACCCTGGAGGGCGACCGCCTCCTGGCTTTGGAAAAACTGGTGGCGCAAGTGGATTTCTGGTCATTGATTGCAATGTCTCCCCGGGTCGATACGTTTGTGCTCGACGGCCTGGACGCCCACCTGGTGGCCAACGAGCAGGGTGTCGGCAACTGGACCCGCATCATGCCCGAGCCGGCCCAAGGCCAGAAGCCGAAGGCCCCGGACACAGCTCAAACCCGGGAAACAACCGGACAAGCCGGAGACCAGGCCGGAAAAGCCGAGCCTCTGGACTTCGAAGTGGAAAGTGTCCAGATCAGCAATGCAGAGGTGCAGTACACCGACAAAGCCACCGGGCAGACAGTGACCCTGGAAGATTTCACGGCAACCGCCAGCGATATCTCACCAGGCACACAGTTCCCGTTGACCGTGGCTTTCCGCCTTGTCACCACCGATCCGGTGTTTGAGGTTGACGGCTCCATCGAAGGCAAGCTCGGCACCAATGAAGCCTTGAATGAGTTTTCGGTATCCGGGCTGGAAGCGGTCTTTGACATGAGCGGGGCCCCTTTCGGGACCCAGACTGTTACCGCCGAGCTTACCGGTTCCGCTACCGCCAATCTGCAGGATGAAACTGCCAGCCTGAGCGACTTCAGCGCCAGCCTGGCCAACCTGACTCTGAAGACTTCCCTGGACGTTAAAGGCTTTGGAAACCAGGCGGCCATTGATGGCACGCTGGCCATCAACGAGTTTTCCCTGAAGGCGCTGATGGAGAACCTGGGCCAGCCCCCCATTGAAACCCGTGACCCGGACGTGCTCAAGGCAATCGCGTTCTCAACCAGCATTGGTGGCCCGGCGGGTAAACTCGAACTTACCGACTTGAACATGAAACTCGACTCCACCACCTTTTCCGGATCCGGAAGCTATGCCCTTTCTAACGGGAGTGTTGTCTTCAATCTCCAGGGTGACAAGCTAAATGCTGACAGCTACCTGCCGCCCAAAGTGGAGGTGACAGCAGCGGAAACGGTGGCAACCGATACAACCCAGGCTGATGCCGAGAGCGCCACAGCGCCCGAAAGCGATCTACTGCCACTGGAAACCCTTCGCAGCCTTTTACTGGACATCGATTTAGGGCTGGGCCAGCTCATTGTCAGCAACCTGACCATCAACGAAATCAAGGCCAGCACGACCGCCAAAAATGGTCTGGTAAAAGTGGATGAGTTCAGTGGCAAACTCTACCAGGGCAGCTTCGGTGCCAACGCGACCATCGACGCACGAAGCGACAATCCGAAATGGTCGGTCACTTCCGACGTAAACAACGTGCAGACCCTGCCCCTGCTGACCGACCTTGCAGAAGTCGAGATGCTTGGCGGTGGCGCCAACCTGAAAGTGAATGCCACCACCACCGGTAATCGCATTTCGGCCCTGCGCAGCAATGCCGATGGCCAGATCAGCTTCAATCTGGCGGAGGGCGAATTCCGCCGGATGAATCTCACCCGCATGGCCTGCCAGGGCATTGCCCTGATCAACCAGGAAGAGTTGACGACCACCGACTGGGGCGCCAGCACGCCCTTCAACGACATGCGCGGCACCCTCAACATCAATGGCAACACACTCAACAACACCGACCTGGTGGCCGCCCTGGCCGGTATGCGGCTGGAAGGCTCAGGAACCGTTGACCTGCAACAGAGCCAGCTGGACTACGAGGCCGGGCTGCGCATCGTAGGCGAGATACACCGTGACAACGCCTGCCGGGTAACCGAGTACGTGAAGAATGTGGTGATCCCTGTAGAGTGCCGGGGCAACTTCTCGGAGGATCCGGGTAGCCTATGCTCATTTGACGGCTCCCGCTTCAAGGATACCCTGCAGACAATCGCTAAAAATGCCGCCAAGGCCAAAGTCGAGGAAAAAATCGACGAAGCCAAGGCAAAAGCCGAGGAAAAGGTGAAAGAGAAGCTGCAGGACAAGGTTGGCGACAAACTCAAGGGCCTGTTCAACTGATGCCCGACCGTTTCGCCGACAAACTGCTGCAATGGTACGACAGCCACGGCCGGCATGACCTGCCGTGGCACCACAACCGAAACGCCTACCGGGTGTGGGTTTCGGAAATCATGCTGCAGCAAACCCAGGTAACCACCGTTATTCCCTACTTCGAAGCGTTCATGGAACGATTCCCGGACGTCTATGCCCTGGCCGAGGCCCCGGTGGATGATGTGCTCAGCCACTGGTCCGGCCTTGGTTATTACGCCCGGGCCCGCAACCTGCAGAAGGCGGCGCAAACGGTGGTGCGCGAGTTCGATGGTGAGTTCCCGCAAACCCAGGAGGAGCTTGAATCCCTGACCGGAATTGGCCGCTCCACAGCGGCCGCCATTCTGGCCCAGGCTTTCGGCATTCGCGCCGCCATTCTGGACGGCAACGTGAAACGGGTTCTTGCCCGTTACCATGCAATCCCCGGCTGGCCCGGCCAGACCGCCGTTCTCAACCAGCTCTGGCAAAGGGCCGAAGAACACACCCCGGAATACCGGGTGCGTGACTACACCCAGGGCATTATGGATCTGGGCGCCATGGTCTGTACCCGCAGCCGTCCGGCCTGTGACGGCTGCCCACTGCAGGAGGATTGCAAAGCCTACGCGCAGGGCGAAACAGCACTCTACCCAGGCTCCAAACCGAAAAAGGCCAAGCCGGAGAAAACCACCTGGATGGTCATCCTTGAGGACGGCGAAGGGCGCATCCTGCTGGAGCGTCGCCCACCCAGCGGCATCTGGGGCGGCCTCTGGAGCCTGCCGGAACTGGATCCGGCCTACGGGGCCGACGAGCTTCAGGAAGCGTGTGAGCGGAGTCTGGGGCTGAATTGCGGCGAACCCGAACTGATCAGCAGCTTCCGCCACACTTTCTCCCATTACCACCTGCACATACAGCCGGCCCGCCTGAACGTGACCGGCGGCACAAATGGCATTGCCGACCGGGATCACCTGAAATGGCTGCACCGCCCGGAAGCCCTGAACCTCGGCCTGCCGGCACCGATCCGATCGCTGCTTACCGAGCCGGAGCAAGCTGCCCTGCTTTGAGTTGGCCTGCTTGCGCCTCCAACCGCAACGATCTGTTATCATCACCGCCAGTCCCATTTGCCAACAGGAGCCACCATGAGCCGTACCGTTTTCTGCCGCAAATACCAGAAAGAACTGGAAGGCCTGGACTTCCCGCCCATGCCCGGCGCCAAGGGCCAGGATATTTTCGAGAACGTATCCAGGCAGGCCTGGGAAGAATGGCAGGCCCAGCAGACCATGCTGATCAACGAGAAACACCTGAGCCTGATGGACCCGAACACCCGAAAATACCTGCAGGCGCAGATGGAGCATTTCTTCAACAACGAACCGTTCGACAAGGCCGAAGGCTACGTTCCGCCGGAACAATAACCCCGGATTGGTCAAAGCCTGAGCATGCCTGAAAAGATTCAGAAATTTTTCCGGCTCAGCCTTGACTCAAAACATCGAAACCGGTTTAATAGCGCCCCGTTGCACAGCAGTAGCGCAACATGCCCGGATAGCTCAGTTGGTAGAGCAGGGGATTGAAAATCCCCGTGTCGGTGGTTCGATTCCGCCTCCGGGCACCAAGATTCAATAACTTAGCCCGCCTTGTGCGGGCTTTGTTGTTTCTGTCGGCCGAGAAAACCAAGTCACGCCGAGACTCTTTCGGCATGACTCGCCCTGGGATCAATGCGCTCTTCCATCAGTCGTCGTTCACACATGGCTCTTTTCAGTTCCGAGTAATTGGTAGGGCTCGGATTATCTTCGTAGCGTTCCTGAGCCAGTCTCGCTAGGTCACATTTATCGAGCCATTTCTCGATCAGCTCTGTCGTCTTCATAGCCACCTCGTTTAGTTGAATTCACTCAGTCAGCATAAAGGCGTGGGCGCAGAGCTATCTCGGTTGTTTTTCGCATGAATTGTGACGAATCATGGAGGGAGTGAGGATCAGGAATGAAAAAGCCCGCTTGATGCGGGCTTTGGAGTGTTTACCGAGCTTTGCCTTTCAGTCACTGACCACCGTTACCGGACCGTGGGCATGCCTGACGACTTTTTCGCTGACACTACCCAGAGTAAGGCTTCTCACCAGGGAGTCGCCGCGCCGCCCCAGAAACATGTGAGTACCGGGGTTGTCGTCGAGATAATCAATGATTTCCTTGGCAGGGTCACCTTGGAGCAGGACTTCTTCAGTGGGCTCAATAATCCCACTCACGGCCTGTTTCGCGGCATCGAAGGCTTTGCGCCCGTATTCGTTCGCCTCTTTATCAATATCACTCTGCCACACGCCGCTGATAACCAGCCTTTCGACCCTTGTTCCCGGAAACACAGCTAACAATTTCAATGATTGGCCGGTAGCTTTTGCAAGCCCGGCTGCCATTTTTGCTGCGTGCAACGAATGCTCAGAACCGTCACATGCCACTACGATGTTCGGAGTCCCCTTAGCCATGGCACTCACTCCCTTTATGGTGGATGTTCAGTCAACGTAACATTTTGGTAGTTACGGGAGGCTTGATTCAAATCAACCCCGTTAGCATGAGCTCATTGCCGCAATTGATCAACAAACGCTCATATAAGAATAACGAGCCAGGCAACTGCGATCATCACAAGTCCCACGAACTGGGCCGCACTCCCCATGTCTTTGGCGTCCCTTGAAAGCGGGTGGAGGTCCATGGAAACCCGATCCACAGTGTTTTCAATTGCAGTGTTGAGCAGCTCAATAGCCAGCGACAGCAACGGCACCAGCACCAGGATGGCTCGCTCGGCTCGTGTCACATCCAGCGAGAGTGCAATGGGCTGCAGAACCACGTTGATCAGAACCAGCTGCCTGAATGCAGCTTCTTTGAGGAAAGCCACCCTGAGGCCCATCATGGAATAGCTGGTTGCTCTGAGGATGCGCACAGCACCCTTCTGGCCTTTCAGGGAGGAAGCGTTACCGGAATTGAGTGAATCAGACATAAGAGATGGAACGGCCAAGTGAAGGGTTTTCGTATTCGTTTACAACAATTGAACCCGGATTCTATCAGGTTACGCGCTTGTTTTAGCGCAGATATTCCCGGAAAGATCATTCATGCGGCCCGGGCATTTATACCTATTGCACGAACCTGTGGCAGCGTTGATTCTTTCGCTGCCGAGACGGCAATTCACGACAAGGAGTGATTGAAATGCTGATGGCCATTGGGGCGATCATTGCGGGTCTGGTTCTGCTGGTGTGGAGCGCGGACAAATTTGTGGAAGGCTCGGCTACCACGGCCAGCCACTTCGGCATGCCACCTCTTTTGATTGGTATGGTTGTGGTGGGCTTTGGCACATCTGCGCCGGAGATGGCGGTTTCGGCTCTGGCCGCTTCCCAGGGCAACCCGGGCCTGGCGCTGGGCAATGCCTATGGTTCGAATATCACCAACATTGCCCTGATCCTGGGCATTACCGCACTGATGGCACCGATAGCCGTACATTCGCAGGTCATGCGGAAAGAGCTCCCTATTCTGATCCTGGTGACAGCCTTTGCCGGCTGGCAGCTGTGGGATGGCGACCTGAGTCGCATGGATGCCGTTGGCCTGATGGTCGTTTTCGTACTGCTGATTGGCTGGAGCATCTATCAGGGCATCCGGGAGCCCAATGATCCCATGGCGAAAGAGATGACGGAAGAAATCCATGCCATGCCACTGCGCAAGGCGCTGTTGTGGCTGGTGATCGGCCTTCTGCTGCTGATTGTCAGTTCCCGAATCCTGGTGTGGGGCGCGGTTGATCTGGCAACGATGTTCGGCATCAGTGATCTGGTCATCGGCCTGACCATAGTGGCAGTTGGTACATCGCTCCCGGAACTGGCCTCTTCAATCATTGCAGCTCGCAAAGGAGAACACGATCTTGCCCTTGGCAATATTCTGGGTTCGAACCTGTTCAACACACTCGCGGTTGTGGGTATTGCGGGGCTGATTGCGCCAATGTCGGTGGCACCAGAGGTGCTTGCCCGGGATTTCCCGGTGATGGCTGCGCTCACCCTGGTCCTGTTCGTAATGTGTTACGGCTTCCGTGGGCCGGGGCGTATCAACCGGTTTGAGGGTTCCGCCCTGCTGCTTGCCTTCGTGGCTTATACGGTGTATCTCTTGGGGTTTTCTGGAGCGTAAGTTATGTCCCTGGCAGCCTGGCTCACTTTCCTTGTCGCAGCCGTACTGATCAGCGTTTCCCCGGGCGCCGGGGCGATCAATACCATGAGCAATGGCATGCGTTACGGTGTTCGCCGTTCGCTGCCGGCCATCATGGGGCTGCAACTGGGTTTCGGGATCCAGATTCTGCTGGTCGGTGCCGGGCTGGGTGCCCTCATTGCCTCCTCGAACATGGCCCTGTCGGTGATCAAGTGGCTGGGTGTTGCCTACCTGATCTGGCTGGGCATCTCCAAATGGCGCGAGCCGGTGATGCAATCCATGGACGATGACCGCCAGCCCGTTAGCGGCCACAAAAGGTTCTGGAATGCGGTGTTCGTGAACCTGACCAACCCCAAGGCCACGGTCTTTCTGGTGGCCCTGTTTCCCCAGTTTCTGGTGGCCGGAGCACCCCATGGCCCGCAGCTGATCACCATGGGCGTAACCCTGATCCTGGTGGATTGCCTGGTGATGCTTGGCTATGCCCTGCTCGCCAGCCAACTGTTCCGGTTCATCACCACCGCCCGGCGACAGCGGCAGATGAACCGGGTGTTCGGTGGGCTGTTCGTCACCGCGGCGGTCGCCCTGGCCAGCTTCAAACGCGCCTGATATCGGGCTGAATCAACGCAGGATACATTCCCGGCTCAGCTTCTGGCTGAGCGTCCTGCGCTGCTGCCTGAGGGTATTTCCCCTGTCATTGCTATAACCCGCCCGCAGTTTGGACTGGATCCGCCCCAGTTTTCCTCTATAGATTGCGCAGGTTTTTTCGAGTCTGGCGTCGGCCTTTTCTTTCGCAGTCATTCCCGAGTCTCCAGAGCGGCCCGAGGCAAGCAGGCCTTCTACGTCTTTACGGATTCCGGACACCCGCTTGCCTTGCCGGAGGTTCGTGGACATCGGCACGATGACAGGCGCCTGCACCTCGAGCTGTCTATGGGGAATTTCTCCCGGCGGGTAATCGGAGAAGTGTGCCACGCCTCGGCTGTCTATCCAGGTATAGACTTCGGCATTGGCTACTGAAGCAAGAAAAAAAGACAAAACGAGACCAGCCATCATCCTTGGCATACGGTTCCACTCCCTGTGGATCGGTAATTTGGTGGGGCAGTATAGCGAAAAAAGCGGTGAACTTGGGGTCAGATGAAAATGGGGTCAGAAGAACTTTTCTTCTGACCCCATTTTCATCTGACCCCGATTTCAGTTTTACTGGTCCAGAAGCTCAATCCAGTGCTGCACCGGCACCGGTGATTTGGTCTCCAGGTGCATCTGGCAACCGATGTTGGCGGTTACGATGCGGTCCGGGTTGTCGACGGTCAAAGCCTTGAGCTTATTGCCAAGCAGCTTCTGGCTCATCTCGGGCTGGGTCACCGAATAGGTGCCGGCAGAGCCACAGCAAAGATGCTTGTCCTTGGTGGCAGCGAGATTGACACCGGCGCGGGTCAGGACCTGTTCCACCACACCATTCTGCTTCATGGCGTGCTGCAGGGTGCAGGGGCAATGGAAGGCCACCTTGCCCGGGCTCTGGGCCACCTTGAGTTGCGCCAGATCCTGTTTCAGCAGGAAGGCGCCGAGATCCGTGCAAAGCTCGCTTACCTTCTGCGCCTTGGCAGCGTAAACCGGATCGTCTTTCAGCAGATGGCCGTAATCCTGCACCATGGCGCCGCAGCCGGAAGCCGTCATGACAATCGCTTCCGCACCCGCTTCGATGGCAGGCCACCAGGCATCAATATTCTGGCGCATCCTTTCGAGGCCTTTCTCATGTTCGGAAAGATGGTAGTTCACGGCGCCACAGCAGCCAGCCTCGGGCGCTTCCACCATGGTAATACCAAGCCGATCCAGAACCCGGGCGGCGGCGGCATTGGTGTTCGGAGTGGCCGAAGGCTGCACGCAGCCTGCCAGTGCCAGCACTATCCGGCTATGACTGGCTGCCGGCCATGGACTGGCCTGTTTTCTCGGCGGGACCTTGGTGCGCAGTTCTCCCGGCAGCACCGGGCGGAAGATCTGCCCCATCCGGAGCAGCACGCCGAACAACTGGCGGTTCGGAATCACCCGGGCCAGGGCCCAGCGCAGCCATTTGTCTTTCGGTTTCCGGGGCAGTTCCTTTTCCATCAGGCCGCGGCTGATATCCACCAGGCGGCCATACTGGACGCCCGACGGACAGGTCGTCTCACAGCTGCGACACGTGAGGCAGCGATCCAGATGCTCCTGGGTTTTCTCGGTGACTTCTGCCCCTTCCAGGAACATCTTCATCAGGTAGATCCGACCACGGGGACCGTCCCGCTCGTCGTTCAACTCCTGATAGGTCGGGCAGGTAGCGGTGCAGAAGCCACAATGCACACAGGCCCGCAGGATGGACTCGGCTTCCTGGCCTTCCTTGGTGTTGGCAAATTGTTGAACCAGATTCGTTTGCATAATTACAACCAGCTGTATAAACGTCCGGGATTGAAGATGTTGTCCGGATCAAAGGCAGTCTTGATGCGGCGCTGAATGCCCTTCAGGGCCTCCGGCTGATGGTGCATCACCTCACCGGTACGGTCGCCACCCCGGAACAGGCTGACCTGGCCACCGGCCGCACGGGCGGCAGGTTCCAGATCCTTCAGCACACCGGGGCCACGGAACCAGCGCTGGGAACCGGCCCAGTCGATGAACCAGTTGCCTTCCAGTTCCGGCATCGCTGCGGTTGAGCCCACAGAAAAACGCCACAGGGGCACATCATTACCGGCAAAAAACTCATGGTGGAAATCCTGCACTTCCTGCCAGAATTTATCGCCCTGCTCCATCACTTCACCGGACCACTTTTCAGCGGTGGCTTCGACACCGGATTTTGCACCGGCCAGGCGCAGATAGACCTTGCCGTCCACCCAGCAGGCAGCGGTGATGGGCTTGGGCTCGGCGGCGCGGCTGTTCATGTAGTGAATCACCTCGTCCATGCCCATTTCCTGAACCAGGGTCAGGGAGGCCGCCGGTTTTGGCATCACTTTCATGCTGATTTCGGTGATTACGCCCAGAGTGCCGAGGGCACCGGCCTGGAGCCGGGATACGTCATAGCCGGCCACGTTTTTCATCACCTGGCCACCAAAGCGAAGATGCTCGCCCTTGCCATTGAGCAGCCGTATCCCCAGGACCTGGTCCCGCACCGAGCCGGCCCAGGGGCGTCCCGGACCGGAAAGGTTGCAGGCCAGGGTGCCGCCAATGGTGGAGGCAGCACCAAAATGCGGTGGCTCGAAGTGCAGGCACTGACCTTCCTCAGCCAGTGTGGCCTCGATCTCGCTCAGCGGTGTGCCGGCACGGACGGTCAGCACCAGTTCCACCGGGTGGTAATCCACGATGCCGGTGTGTTCGCCCACGTTGAGGGTTCCGGCATCGGGGGCGGCTTCCCGGCCCATGAACGCCTTGGTGCCGCCGCCGACAATATTCAGTTTGTGCCCGCTGTCCCGGGCCTGGAGCACCTGCTCCTTCAGTTGTTGGGAAATATCAGCCATGGGCGGCTTCCGTATGCTCGTGCGTGTGTTGTTTGTGCTCAAGGGAGCGGTATTCCTGGCAGAACCGCAGGGCCGGTACGCCCTTGCCCGGGTTCAGGATACCGGCGGGATCAAACGCGGCCTTCACATCGTGGAACTGCTGGAGTTCCTCATCGTTGAACTGAACGGCCATCTGGCGAATTTTTTCAACGCCAACGCCGTGTTCTCCGGTTATGCAGCCACCCACTTCCACACACATTTCCAGAATGC
>Ga0247720_100043_pt1 | contig 68674 bp, 49 predicted proteins | sample MSEWel2015_12_15_FD_189078 | JGI IMG/M metagenome (GOLD analysis project Ga0247720, IMG submission 189078) | Subsurface sediment microbial communities from gas well in West Virginia, United States - MSEEL Well Study Marcellus 3H_2015_12_15 | ecosystem: Environmental > Terrestrial > Deep... | reverse complement strand
TCCTTGTAACCCCCGGCAACGGATTCCTTTTGATAATTGGGTTGTGGGAATACCTCCACACTGGGCCCCTGTAATCTGATGGTTTATCCTCCCATGGAATATTGGGTAAATTCGTTGTAAACATCTTTACTTTGTTCATAATGGCTTATCCCTCCCGCTTGTCTCGTTTTTTACAAATACTCTTTCATTTCAAATGATAATGCTTATGACCAATCTTTTTAAGTGTATAAACTCCTAAAACGGCAATAATTACTAATATAAAAACGCCCATTGCCAGAAATCCTGTAATATTATTTCTTTGGCTACTGTGTGAGTCGGCAAACTGTGCGGTTTCATCCTCTTTATCGGACACATCTTCTGCGGTGTTACTATTGTCGGTGGTATCATCATCTGGTTGATCACTTGATTGCGAAACCAGCTCTACCTGTGACGAAATCCCTTTTATCCTGTCACCATCCTTTACCAGGGTATATTCTATTATTTCTCCACTCCAAAAGTGGAACTTGAGAAGTATTTCACCATCTTCAAGCCCTCGAAGGAAATCGGGTGATAAGCTTATCTTATAAGCAGAAGGCTTAAATATAAGGTTGTATTCTTTAAAAGGCGTCCAATCGTTGGGTGGAGTATTCTTCCCGCTCTTTTTATAAACCGCTTCCATTGCCTTAAGCTGTGCACCATTGAATGCAACTGGAATAAAGAAATTATCTATACTTTCTTCCATATCTTTCAGAATAGGAGTATCATAATGTATCACATTAATTTTCCATTCGGCTCCCGCCGAAAACCTGCAGCTTAAAACCGCATTAACTCCAAATTTATCGGTTACAACTTCGCGCAAAAAATTTGATTTGATAGTCAACGTATTATCTGAGATATTATAGTCCTTTTCTTCAATTAAAGTATACTCGCCGTTTCTAATATCAACCAGTTCATTCCCATTTAAGTTTAGCTTTATCCTTACATCCTCGACAGGCAAACCCTTTTTAAGATAAATGGAATCAGTCTCAGCGGTAGATGAACGGGCATCCACGCTTTTTATTATCACCTCATAAAGTTGAGGGTCCCTCCAGTTAAATTTGACTCTGTCAAAATGCTGACCGTTATCCCACCACATAAGCGGCAATTTTTTCTCCCTTGCATAATAGGTAACAAACTCAAAAAATTTTATTTTTTCACCTTGTTGAATGGTGTCAACAGACTTGTCAAAACCCAGCAAGCCGAATTCTCCTATTATAACAGGAATTCCATTGGCAATAAAGGTATCATATAACCTATCGAAAGTATTAATTATATCATTTTTAGTATCTTCATTAAATGTAGTAACCCCGGCTATGTTGACGCTAAAAGGCCAATAACCATAATAATGAATAGTAGCTATCACGTTTTTGTCATTTAAATCGGTGATAGTTTTATACAGGTCCTCTATGCGCCTCCGTGATGCAGAGCAGGTAAGAGTGGGCAGCAAAAGAAATCTCGTCCTATTATTGCCACCCGAACCGCGTACTATTTCATAAAAAGTCGTATTAAGCACGCGAAGCATTTCAAAATATTCGGGAGCATCCTCGTTCCAGTCATCTGAAAATCGTGGCTCATTGATGCTCTCAAACATTAACCTGTCAGGCGGATAGTCTTTGAAAGAAAACGAAATTTGTTCCCATGCAGCCTTAAACCTCTTTAAAACCTCATCATAGTCAGTCTTCATATTAAAAACCCAGCTGGAATCATGATGCATGTTTATAATGACATATAACCCTGCTTCAAGGGCCCAATCAACCACCTCATGGATGCGTTTCATAAATCCCTCATCTATTTTATAATCGGGTGCATCCCCCATCCTATGTCTCCAGGTTATGGGTATTCGAATGCTCTTAAAACCCTGCCTGGCAATTTCTTGAATCAATTCCTTTGTAGTAACCGGATTCCCCCATGAGGTTTCATCCCCACTAGCATCAAAGGTATTTCCAAGATTCCATCCCACATGAATTGACTCAAATATTTTTAGCGGCATATTCTCTTCCCCTCCAACTTCTGCCAGAGTTAACACAGGATGTAAGATTATACAAAATGCCAATAAAATAGACATGAATTTTGAGAACACCACAAACACCTCTTATACTTTTGAATTATTTACCATAATTCCTTAAATCCGGTAACTCGTCCAGCGTAATAACCTTCTCATGATTATACACTTTTTCAAACATATATCTTTCAGTATATTTTTCAGACAGGGTATAGTCCGATGACACAAAGTCCCCGCTCCAGGTGCCGAAATAAGACCATACAGCTCCATCCCTGAATGCCAGATCTGGGTCAAACAGGCACCCGTTTTCAGTCAGAGCGATTATCTTTTTAGCGACAGGCCATTCCGTCATCTCAAAAAATTTAGAGGTATGCGGGCTGTATACCCTTTCTCCCGGATATATATCCATCCCTATAATATCCACATACTCGTCTCCCGGGTACCAGTCGGGGTGCTGCCCATTCCACACCCATATCAAATTGTGGATACCATGTACCTTTGTGAGCCTATCAAACAACAGGCGATACAGCTTTATGTAAGCATCGGGACCAGAGGCTCCCCACCAAAACCAGCCACCACTGGCTTCATGCAAGGGGCGCCATAAAACCGGTACATCGGCTTCCTGTAACCGTTTTAATTGTTTGGCAATCTCATCAATGTCGCGCAACAATAGTTCATAACCCTGGGGATCTTTTCCATCCATGATAGCCCCTAGATTAATATTTGTAGCCCTGGTATAAAATCCACTACACCAGGGATTTTCTGACGTGTCATACAGATAAGGTTCAGGAGCATTCCAGTGCCAACAAAATGTTACAATGCCACCTAACTTATCAAACTCGATTGCGTATTCAACCGCTTTGCTCTTGGTACCATGTGCCACTCTCGAAGGCGTATAATCTATAAAGTCAAGGCCAAGTATGGCAGGATATTTCCCTGTAATAGAATATATTACTTTAAATTCAGGACCGTTTATCCCTTTATCCGAATACTGACCTGAAATTATGTATTTCCCATACATATCAACTAAAAATTGCATCAACTTTTTCGCCCTATCGGTGGCATAAGGGTCAACCAACTGAGCCGACACCTTATAGATGTTTTCATCAATTGAAGGAGAAGCAGTTATTTTTAACGCATCCAATCGAATCCACCCCCAGCCTTTTGTCATCTTTATTTCATTTTTCCCAGCATTTAAATATACTCTTTTTAAAATAGAATCCTGAAAATTAGTCCCTTCAACTTTTGCCACTCCTGCAAATACTCCGTTTACATATACGTTGTTTTCTTTGTATCCATTATAACTGGCGCTGATAAAGTTTAAATCATAAAACCCACTTCCAGGCACGGTAACATTAAAAGTGACCGTATCTTCGTCGCTTTCTATACCAACCAGATAACCACCACCAGAAAAGCCGGGATGAGAGCTTTCAACCCGTACTCTACCAGTTGTAATTGCAACATCTTCGGCCTCAAGAAACAATTCAAAGTTTGGGTCATAACATCCTTCACCATTCGTATCATTTACTGCAGACACATCTGCTGCTCCATTTTTCTGTATATCGGCATACATGCTGTCACCCATGTTTGAATTTGACCCCCCTTCATCTTGAACTCCAACCCCATCATTAAAACTATTACGATTGAGAACACCGCATCCATATAGAAAAAATAGGACAACCAGTATTGCACAAGAAACCCATTGGCGTGTAAATTTTTTCATGTTATTATCACCCATAATACACTAAATTAAACTCCACATATCTTTATATCTTTTACCAAGTAAGCCTGAGGTAACAATAAAATTTTGCATATGGGATGGCATACAGTGCTTAAGCACTGCATGCCACCCATGGGGTCAACAAATATTAATTTGCCAGGAAGTCGTCAAACGCAGCCTGCAAAGCATCAAACTTCTCGTCAATGATTTGAGCAACGGTCTTTTCTCCTTTAATTAGATCGTCCTGAGCTCCCCACCAAGTCTCAACTGCAGGCTTACATGCTCCAAACAGCCCTATATGAACAAAACATTCATTGTCATACATGTATTTGAGCACCTGCAGTGACTTCTCGTCGCGCACCCTGTCAAAGTGTGGTTCCATCCATGCATCCGGGTCCTGCAAGTCTTCCGGGAACGGTTCGGTCCACAAATCCCAAATAAACGCTACATCTTCGGGATTCTTTACATTCTTTGGTATTGTCTGGAAACTGTGCCCAGTAATAAGGCATTTGTATTTTTTGTCTGGATCGCTAGGACCAATTGGAGGTAGTAAAATGCCATAATCATCAGCCATGTTATCTCTGAAACTATCTATCTTCCAATACTGATACCAGAACATGGCTATCTTACCATCCTGGAACATGGTAGCAGCGATATCCCACGGCGGACTGTCCCCATAGGTAAACTTATTGTACAGGGACTTATCTACATGAGCCAGTTCATAATAGAAGTTCAAGGCCTCTACAACTTTGGGGTCTCTCAAGTTGAGCACCGCCTTGCCATCCTTGATATCAGCAAAGGTTGCTCCATTGGTGTAAATGAGTGCCAGGTCCATATCCATGCCCGCGATGCCCCACTGGTCAATCACGCCGTCTCCATCGGTATCCTTTGTAGCGGCTTTTGCAATCTCGCGCATCTTTTCCCAGGTCCATTCTCCGTTAAATAAAAGTTCATACGGATCAGGCAGGTTTTCCCTCTCAAAAATTTTCTTATTAAAGAACATTATACCTTTGGGCCACCATTTTCCTGTTGTCATCCCATAAACCTTGCCGTCAAAAGTAGAAAGCTTTTTCGCTAAAGGATCCCATTTTTCTTCGCTGAAATCAAACCACTGATCAAGCGGCTCAACAAATCCTTTGTTTACCAGTCCGACTAGCCAGTTGTCTTCAACTGTAAAGATGTCTGCTGCGGGGTCTCCTGCTAGTACAGAAGAAGTGTAGGTTTCCACTACTTGATCCCATGGTATGTTGATGTACTCAAATTTGAAGTTGTATTTTTTCTCCATTTCCTCCCTGCGAGCAACCTGACGGTCACCACCGGGAGTCCCAGGTTGAGGCGTCATATCCCACCATGCTGCGACCTTGATTACCCTTCCGCCCAAATCCCTTACTTCCTCATTTTTCTCAGGTTTTTCTGTTGGCTGTTCTGGCGGTTTTTGAGCTGATTCCTCGGAAGGAGCAGGTTCTTCTGTGACATCAGTCGGTTTATCTGTCTTCCTAGCACACCCCGCAAAAATCGAAATCAGAAATACACAGGCCATTAGCAATACAAGTAACTTTGAAAATCCTTTAGCCATAAAATCAACCTCCCTTTTTTATTTTTATAATTAAAACCCTATTATTTGGGTTTTAATTACCCTACTATTCCAGTACGTTCTATGCTTTCTACAAAGTATTTTTGCGCCACCAAATATATGATTATCAACGGTAATATTGCCAACAGGCTGGCTGTATTTGTATACATGGAACTAACCGCCGGAGACAGGTTTGTATTAACCCCCGTCTCCCAGTATATCTGCTGGGTAATATCAAACGACACGCTGCTCAGTGCGGCAGACAGAACCCTCACATTCTGCAAAAATAGATTAGAATAGAATGTATCAGTCCACTGCCACACAAATGAGAATAGAAATACCGTAATCATTGCAGGTACCGCACTCGGCAGCATTATCTGGTAAAACGTCCTGAACATACTGGCTCCATCTACATAAGCTGCCTCTTCTAATTCCTTTGGCATACCTCTGAAAAATTGCCTCATGATGTAAATATACAATCCATTCTTTAAGCCCATCCCGGTTGCTGACATTAATACGAATGGCCACTGTGTATTTAACAGATTTATCCCTTTTTTACCCGTTATCAATGAAATAATGCCAAACAGGTCAAAATACCTAAAGTGCAAAAACAGCGGGATCATAATGGTCTGCGGTGGCACGATCATGGTCAATATAACCAACGTAAATAACAAACTTTTACCCTTGAAATTAAACCTGGCAAACCCATAGCCGATTATCGTACATGATATTAGTTGCATAATACTAGTCAGCAACGAAATTTTTAGGGTATTCCAAAAAGCTTGGGGATATTCCATGGCAGTCCATACCTTCTTTATATTCTCAAATGTAGGATATTTCGGTATATATTTCACAGTAACGTCGTATAGGTCGCTTTCCGACATAAAAGAAATAAAGATCTTCAGAATGGTGGGATAAAGTATAAGGAAGCATATTCCTATAACTATCACACCCCTAACCAATGCCCACCCATATAAACTCAAGATATAAATATTGAGAGTCTTTCTCTTGTGTCTGGTTTCTATCCGTTCCTGCGGCCGTTGTTTCTGCTTTCCAAGTACAAATTCCATTTATATCCCTCCAAAAACCTTTATTCCTGATAAAACACGCTACGGGAGATTATTCCTGTAATAATCAGCACGACTACCATAACAGATATAAAATATATCCATGACATGGCAGCACTAAAACCGTAATTGTTCTGAGAAAATGCAATATTTTGTATTAATTCCATTACTGAATTGGAAGAATTGGTGAGGGTATCAATTACTGTGTATACAGTGTTTACTAAGATCAACGGGCTTACCATGGGAAATGTGATTTTCCAGAAATTTTCCCAGCCAGTGGCGCCCTCTATATTGGAAGCCTCAAACAGCGATGGAGGTATTGATTGAAGCCCTGCCAGAAACACCAGTATCTGAACGCCTGATGCAGAAACAATATCATATATCCTGTTAACCGCACTTATGATATAATCTATAAATCTGGGATCCAGCCTTGTCTGAAACAGTACCCTAGCTAACTCTATGGCCTGAATAGATCCCTGGCCGGAATCGGTCTGTGTAAGTCCAAGAGAAGACTGCAACAAATCACCACTATCCACCGTACGCATTACGCCTGACATCAGTATTACCGGTAGAAAGAAAATTGCTCTAGCGGCAGCCCGCCCTTTAAATTTCTGGTTCAACAGGTTTGCAGCAAAGAAGCTGAATATTATAATGAGCGGTACATTGGCCACCATATCTATAATTGATTCAACAAGATTTCTTGTAAAATCAGGATGCACAAATAAAGCTCTGTGATAGTACTCAAAACCATTAGGAATTAATATATATCCGTCCTGTATAACCTCAAACCTATTTAAACTAAATATAAAAGATTGTATGATGGGAACCATAAAGAAAGTAACAAGTCCAACTATATACGGCGATACAAACGCATATCCCATCATGGCCCTTTTGCTAGTTAGAGAAAACCTCTTTTTTTTCTTTTTGGCTACCTGCTTCCCTTGATTTGTTGACATTACTCTCATAAAATTACATTCCTCCCTTTAAAACCTTATATCCTTTACCGTCAACAACCATCCCTCCGATATTTACTGCTTCACTGTTGTAATTTACGATAACCTGCACCCCATTTTCAAAAGTCGTTCTATACACGTTTTCCGCCAGCTTTTCATGATTCTCTATCGCCTGCCCCTGTACATCCTTTAAAGCCTCATTGACCTCTCTGTAAAAATCCAAAGCCCTATCCAGCCATATCCGGTATTCACTGGAATAATAATGGTCATAATACGTCTCCTTGAAAGCAGAATTTTCATCATAAATGAAGGTAAAGTGTATACCTCCCCCCACCTCAATGGCTTTAAGCATCGCCTTCCTGTAATCCGATGCAAGGTTTATTGGTTCACCTGCATAACTTATATGCCCCCTTACGACCATCTGAAGAAACGGGATGCTCTCATCCGTTATATAAAACCTGTTGGATTCCTCGGGTATATTTACAATGTGATCAATGTAAGGCAGAGAATAAGCATTTCCACCCTCCACCATCAGCATTAGCCCTGAATTCTTCATCTTTTCAAACTGCGATACCAAAATATCCCTGGCCTGCTGCCTGTCGATTAAACGTCTTTCTCTAAAATCGGAATTAACGTCAATAGCAGCATCCCTTATAGAAACGCCTTTTACAGATAAATCCCGTAAACCCCTTATCATGCCGTCCACTATATGAGGAATTCTTGAGGGACTGATTATGTAATAGGGACCTCTATCCAAATCTTGAACGTCAGTTGCTATATTGTAATCATATATACTAGCAATCTCCTTGGTTATATAGCGCGAAGCATGAGCACGAACTATAAAGTCATCGAACAGAGTATTTTTATAAGCGTAAATAATGGCAAAATCCATAAAATAATCAATTTGATTTTGTTCTAAATAATTTTTTAACCTGCTGAATGCTCTATTACCCCCTAACTTGGATATCAAGTTTACATTTGAAGGAATGGTATGATGCACTCCTCCGTTAGCCCATCCAGTATATTTTAAAACAATCTCGTCTACACCACCTTTTTTTAACTGGTCTATTATTTCAATTGCCTGGTCATAGGTAGTCAATGGTTGGAGAACATTGATAGGCACCCCTGCTATAGAACGAACCTTTCTGATTGCACCTACCAGTTCCAAATAAAATGGAACATTATCATATAATTGTCTTTGCACCATACCGTATTGTTTTTCTAAATATTTTCTGTAATACCTGGCCATTCCTGCATAATTGGCATTTTCTCCATTCAAAAAGGCATATCTTATCTTTATATCACCTTTAAAAATACGGGGCTGATACACCATAATCACGTAGTTTCCTGAATAATCGCTTATATCAAGCACATCATTGGGAATCAACACAAACTCCGAACACACAGAGTTATAGGAATTTACTCTTCCACTTATATCAGCGCACACCCGTGCCATAGCATCTCCAGACTCAATAATGGCAAAAAATGCATTCTCCCCTTTCTTCATACCGAATACCGGTAAATACGCCTGTTCTATCAAACTGGAACGCTCGGTCAGCGGTACAGACCGGTCATTACCATATACATTTATGACATAGGAAGAGGAGGCCAATTTATTGTTGTTGAGGTAAATGAGCGACCCTGAACCATCAGGGACCAGCATGTATCCTTCATCCTGCAACCCTGCAGCACCAAAAAACTCCAGCAGCTTTATACTATATAACGGATAGGAATCATGATGGTATTCAATTTCTTCTGTTGGCACCCTTACAACCAGGTTTTCTCCTTCCAGAATATATTCAATCGATATTTTAAACACTTCTTTATTCTCTTGTGCAGGAGGAACATTATTAGCGACATGGTCTTCATTCATGTCTTCTAGAGTATACCCTGCAGACAATATTATCTCTTGAAGGCTTTCTTTCATGTAATCTCTGACGTTTTCAGCCAATACGTATATATCCCCATTCTTCAGGCTAGGATATTGAGCCAGCAGTTCCTGCTTCCTGCTCTCGCTTACATTTTCCAAACTCAACAGTCGATATTGTCTCAACAGTTTTCTCGCATCCGTTTCATTTATATTATTCAGAATTTTTTCTTCCATCCGTTCCTTACTGATCACCTGGGGGACGACATACACCTTGCTTTCCTTCCCAATACGGTAGGTTATCTTCACACCATTTTCTATTGTTTCTATATCAAACTGACCAAGCCGTACACTATCACTGTAATTGTTCATCATCTTGGCTTGAGAAGATGGAGTATAATATGTAATGGTCATCTGTGAAGCCAGCAAGTCCTTATTCAACCCTGCGGCCTTGCTATCCTTCTCTCGATCCTGAGGATTGGTATACCATATGTACCCGCTTCTCTTATCTTTAACAGCAACCTCGGTAGTTTCCTCATTTATATAGAGCTCTAAAAAATCGTTGTGCGATACCAATCGCATGTCTGAAGGAATTTGACAGCTAAAATCAATGGGCTGTCCATCCGTCTCGGCAAACGAATCTTTTTGTCCCCCAACATCTTTAGAAGTTGGAGCATCTCCTGCGCTTTCATCATTCGCCACATCTTGAACATTTTGCTTTTCATTTTCTACTTGACTATATACTCCTATATTAACGAATAACAACGAAAACACAACTGCGAACAAGACTATCTTTTTCATGTTCATATCCATTCAACCTTTCTTACAACCTTAATGATATTTCTTTATATATTGAATAAAAGAACCAGTACATCTGATGAATCAAATTGAAAAACAGCAAAGCGATAAAGATTATAATGCCCATCCCTATTACGATAAATATACAGGTTAAAATGGTTTTTCTTATTGAATACTGGTGTACAACGCTTGTACCTATTATCATTAGTATTGTCGACCATACCACTGCTAATGAGCTAAAAAAGTGATAGAACGCTCCTTCTTCCACAGTGATTATATTGCTAAATGGGATAAGAGGAAGATTTATAATTATAAGTGGCGTCAAAGCATACGCCGATGTTATAACTATATCCTTGAAACTTCCCTCCCCATCCATTAACGTAGTCAGGCACCAGTTTGCGATACACCACAACAGAAAAGGCACTACTACGCTGGTGATTTCCAGAAAGATGTTCAGTTCCAGCAGCTTTACATTATTGAATATAAATCCTGTCAGCTGTCTGCGTAGAATATATGTAACGCCCAGAAGAAAGACGATAATGATAGCGGCTTGCAAATTACCCCGCTTCTCATGCTTTAAATCCCAAAACCCGTCAAAAGGATGAAATATCAAATAAAAGGAATATCGCAAAGCTTTCCATGTCTCCATTTATATTCGCACCTCTTTTCTGTGCTTCCTTTTGAGATAAAACCACCAAAGTATATAAACAGTCACGATGCCCATTACAAATAGGCCAAAATTCCTACCTACAACTTCTTTTCTGTACAACTTAAAAGCATTGCTATAATAGTCTCTTTTGTTGCCTAATCTAAAGTACTTCATGGCACTTTCAAAATCATCTTTCCGCAGATAAGCCTTTCCCATCCCTACATAAGCAAGCTCTAAATTTGCATTGAGCTTTAATACTTCCTCCCATTTAGCTGTAGATTCATCGTATTGCCCCTGCTGGTGCAATATGATTGCCTCTTTCAATAATTTACCATATTCCGTGGGCTCAAAGACAGTAATATATCCTGTAATACTGTCAAGCACAATATAGCTGTTGTTTATAATATCAATTGAAACAGGATTTCTAAAAGTTCCCATTCTGTTCCCCAATCCACCGAACACATATAACAAATTCCCATCTGAATCGTATGCAAATATCCTACCCTTCCTTTTATCGAGAACACTGTATATTCCGTATGGCTCTACGCATACGTCCACAAACTGGGAGTTGCCGGACTCAGCATAACCTCTCGATCTGAACAATATATCACCTACCGGTGGGAAATATCCATACCGTCTGAGTATGTCCTCTCCAGTTGGGTTGAGCTTTCTTATTGGAGCTGAACGATCATCCTGAGAACGGCTATTTATCGCATTCCGGATATCTGCCTCTGATATGGTGCTGGTAGTCACATATATAAATCCGTCTTCATCAATATCTATATTGTTATATTCTGTAGGGACAAAATCCTGCATTCTTTCCCGCTGTTCCTGCGTTGCAATCAGCTTCCAAAAGTAGTCGATGATGTTAAAACTCACTTTTGGCGCTCCTACAAAACCTCTAAAAATGCCGTCCTTATCAAACTCGATTAGCCCTTGATTTACCCCCAGCGCTATCACATACAGCCTTTTACCTTTACCCTCCACTAAAGCTGTAGGTCGATATTGAAAATCAGCTGGTATTATTTCGCCCTTAGGCGGACCAATTTCTCTTATATAATTTCCACTTGCATCGAGATGGACTATTCTAGCATTTGCAGTATCGGCTACATATATTTCTCCTTCTTGATTAACGAATACGCCCTGGGGCTTATTAAAAGTATCAGTCTTGCCATCTTTAATAAAGCTGTCAATAATTTTTTGAACTTCAAACTTTTCGTTTAATACTACAATCCGATTATTCCCCGAATCGACAACATAAATCTTATTATCCTGCGATACAAAGATATCCATTGGAGTGGCAAAATTGCCCACTCCCAAGTTTGTTCCATCAATTATCCGCACAGGAAGATAGGGAGCAGGTGAAGGCACAGGCGTACCCCAGTAATCGTATGTATAGCTGTTATAAGGTGCACCGGCATACGCCGTTTGTGAGCTTAAAAAAGTCATTATTATAACCAGCAATACCAGATACTTTTTCAGTTTCAAAGCCCTGCCTCCCTTCCGCTATTCATCTTTAAAACCAGAAGTCGCCATGGTCTCTATGACGTTGCTTTGCGTTATCATAAACATGATAATTGGTATAATCATCATAATAAATACAACCGCTGCACCTACACCGGCCCTTGCAAACCCACCCATTAAAATCTGATTAAGCGCATATGGTAAAGGCTTTAACTCTTCACTGTAAATAAACGTTCCACCTGTATTACCCCACAAGCTTTGAAACGAAAATATTATAAGGGTTAACCATCCAGGTTTTACACAGGGCATTACAATCTGCCAGAAAATCCTGAACTCGCTCGCCCCATCAATACGAGCCGACTCAATCAAGGAGTCAGGTACCGTGATCATGAATTGCTTCATAAGGAACAAGCCCAGGGAATATCCAAATGCTGGAATAACCAATGCCCAGTACGTATCAAGCCAGTTAAGTTTTGCCATTACCATATAATTGGGAATTGCTGTTACTACAGGGGAAAACATCAGCGAAGTAACGACTATATTAAAGAACAATTTGCTGCCAGGGAATCTATGTTTTTCAAGTACATATGCTGCCATTGAAGCAATTATCACATGCCCTGCCGTCCCTACTGCTGTAATAAACAGAGTATTGAATATATACCTCGAAAATGGGACCCACGATTGAGCCATCAATAGAAACAGATCTCTAAAATTATCCAGGGTAGGATTTCTTACAAAAAACCTCGGAGGGAACATGAATATTTCATCCAATGGTTTAAAAGCGTTGCATATAGCATAAACCATTGGAAGCGCTGTAAATGCTGCAAATATAAGAAGAACAACGGCGTTGGTAATATCTCCTGCCAGAGAGCGATTAGGTCGTTTTGGGTTATATTTTAATCTGGACATCTTTACCTCCCCAGTTTTCTCAATAAATTTTGAACAATTCTATTACAACCCACCATAACGATAAATAATACTGTAGCAATTGCCGATGCATACCCCATTTCAAAACGGATAGTACCATAGTCCACTAAATGGTTAACTACCGTATGAGCCGCATAATCAGTACTCGGCAAACCAGCCAGTGCCGCCGTGACATCCCCCACAGCAAAGGAGTTGGTAATTGCCATAACAGCACCAAACATAAGCATTGGCTTCATATTCGGCAGAGTTATATACCAGAGTTCCTGCCAGCGATTCTTAACTCCATCTACAATTGCTGCTTCATATTGTGATTTTTCTATACCCTGTAATCCTGCTACAAATGCTAAAAATCCAGTCCCTAAACTCATCCACAATATCACAATCATTATCACTGACATCATATATTCTGGATCTTTTAACCACTGTATCGGTTCATTAATAATTCCTAGTTTCATTAAAGTTGAGTTTGCATAACCATATATATCACCGCTAAACATGACAGTCCATATCATATAAACATTGCCCGAAATTGACGGCGCATAAAAGAGGAGTATTAAAAAAGCTCTAATTTTGGGAGGTAACTCGTTGATAAACCATGCAAATAAAAACGATGCTATGTACCCAATGGGCCCAGTAATGGCAGCCAGCAAAAATGTATTCTTTACAGCAATTAAAAATATATCATCACTTAAAAACAACCTTATATAATTCTGCCAACCAATAAATTTAGGAGTTTCCAATATATTAAAATAGGTAAAACTGAGAAACAACGATATTACCACTGGAACCACTGTAAACGTCAGAAATATGATGGCATATGGTGCAAGAAAAAGATAAGATGTCTTATGCTTAATTATCTCTTCCTTCAAATAAGCCAGCTTGTTCCTTGTTGACAAAAATACAGTTGAAGTTGAAGGCTTCCTTTCCGCTAATACAGACATTTATTTCACCTCATCCCTGAGCTTTAAACCGAATTCTTTTCTCTTATTGTCTATCTCTTCGTTAATAATTCTTACATAATCCAGCAGGGTTTCTCTTGGGTCTGCTCCATCGAATACCACTTTCCTGAAAGCATTATTAAGATGTCTTGGTGTAAAATATCCACCCGGTACCTCTGGATTCCCCTTTACCCATTTTCTTTGCTCTTCAAGGGCTTTATAATCCTGAACCGGCCAAGGTAGTTTGCTGGCTGCCACGACATTCGCCGTTGGATGACGCGCAGCAGGTCCCATCACGCTTTCCAGTTCCCGTCCAAATCTAGTCTGGGTATCTGAACTGACCCACCATTTCATAAACCTCCATGCAGCATCTCTGTCTTTAGCAGAACTTAACATCATCACTCCATAACCTCCGCTTGTGGTGGAACGATCAATTGTTCCGTCTTCCCGCCTAATACCTGGTATTGGCGCCATTTCCCATAGTCCTCTCAATTCCGGTGCAAATACCTGCAAAACGTTGTAAAGCCAATACTCGTTGATGGCAATGGGTATCTCTCCTGTCCTGAATCTGTTGGCGACATCAAATTCCAAGGGGAATTTATAATTCAAATACAAATTGGTCCACTCTTTAAAGGCATCGATGGCTTCTTCAGTATCTAGAGCGCTGGAAATGCCGTTATCATTGTAGAGCTGTCCGCCCCGTTGATATAAAAACGTACTGTACGTCAGCATAGCACCCCATGGATCGTTATTTACCGTCACAGGAACGCTCACGTCCATGTTATTCTTCTGTATGTCGGGCAAGATACCATAAAGTTCTTCCCAGGTCTCAGGCGGCTCCAGCCCCAGCTCTTCCAATATATCCGTACGGTAAAACATCATAGGAAACTGTTGCTGGTCTGGCAACCCGTAGACTCCACCTTCAAATCTATAGGGCAAAATTGCGCTTGGGTGAAATTCTTTTATCACTTCGTTGAAGTCATCAAATTGAGTTAGATCAACGGCAGCATTTCTCATAGCGTAGTTGACGGGCTCACCATTGCCAACCGGCAATGCCACATCAGGACCTCTCCCTGCAACAGTTGCAGGCAATAAAACTTGGGGTTGTACCAGCTTGACATTAACTGGAATACCTGTATTAGGAGTGAAAGTATCATCGATCATCCTTTTTATAACCTGTGCCTGGTCGCGCCCACTGGTTACCCATACAGTAAGAACCTCTTCCCCTTCTTCATACACGTTACCAACGCTTTCATAATCTTCAACAAACGATGCAAAGAAAGCAGAAACTTCGTGTATTACCCTGCGGATAAAAGACGCCTCGGCTGGCGGAATTTCTGTATCAGGATGGCAAACTATAATATAGTCTATTTCCAGCGGTTGCTCGCGTGTATTTAAAATCCAACTGCTAAGCGCTCCCACATTATCTTTAAACTGCTGCAATCTTTTCTGTATTGTATGTGGCCTCCTGACCATATCCTTCAGCTGATATGACAGACGATCCAGTATTGCGTTGTGAGATCCTCTTTGCCCTGTATAATTGACAAATCTTTCGGATAGTTCAGCCAAAACTTTACTCTGTTCTTCAAACGTTGCTATTACCTCAGGCAATTTTTTCTCTAGCTCATAATCCCGATATGGGTCTGGGCTTCTACCCGTTATCATTATGATTTTACGATAAGCGGTGTTTAATATGAATACGCTGTCTTCGGCTATCCTCAAAATTTCAGCCAGGTCACCCAAAACTACCTCCATGCGTATTTCATTTATGCCTTCTCTAAGATAAAATAAATATGGTTTTTCTCCATCTCCCAGCACAAAATTCTGCCATGTACTCGAATATTTAAAAGTTAGATTTTCAGCTTCTTTAAAAGGTACTTTTCCATTTATAAACAACTTTCTGTTGGAATACAAACCTCTAGTAATATTTTGGCGCCCTTTAATGACTATTTGATAAAGTCCCGCTTCTTTTACTTCCACATTCCAGGTAATCCACTGGCCTGGAATACGCCAATTGTACCCTCCTATCGTATTTAAGCGAATCTTCGACCTGTGGTATGGAACAGTATTTGGTGATGTGCGATCATTGATAGGATATAAAGTAGGATCTGACTTATAAACCGCATCTTCCCCTTGAATATATATCGGTTCTGTCTTCACTACTTCATATCCTTTTTCGTAGCAGCTCTTTATGTACTCTTCATAAGTAGGTATATCTGGATATTGAGCCAGTTTTATGGCATTTATTACCATGGGTTCCTTAACCGAAACCAGTTTAACAGTATTCTTCCCTTTTTTGAAATAAAAAAGATACGGTTCATTATAATAGCCCATATAATCCTTAAACCACGCAGTTTGCCACCGGGGTGCTTCTATCTGACGAGGTCTTAGGTCATTATCTCTATTGTCACGCTTTATGGGCTCTGCATTTGCCCAAACACGGCTTAAAATTATGTGCTTTGCGTCAAAGAATGGTGATTCTCCATTTATCCAGATTTCTCGCTCTATATCAGTGCTTCGCCCTTCCACAGGGAAATATTCTATATATATGCTGTAAAGCCCCGCCTGAGGAACCTCTACTTCCCAGGTTATATAGCCTTCCTCATCAGTCCATATGGATTTACCTTCGGAACCTTCAAAATTCTCATATACCTTTATATTCATATCTGTATCAATATAGTTTTCCACAGGTATATCGATTTCGAGGGAAGGCCTTTGAGCACCCTTATATTTGGAAATATACTCATCATATGTATTTTCACGCTTTATAATACCCTCAAAATCAACATCAGCCCCATCCTCAGATGGCGAATCAGCAGATACCGGAGCGACAAACACCAAAATCAGGGGAATTATAAAAGAGACTATACAGATTCTAGAGACCAGTCTAATCACATTTTCTCTTTTCATATCGACAACCCCTTCGAACTCTAAATTATCCAAATCAATTGTTCAAATTATTGTTTATATTCTTTATAAAGTTTAAGGATTTCCTCTTTGGACAATGCATAATTGAAAATCCTAATGCTGTCTATAGCTCCCCTATAATCATTTCCCCTATCATCCTTGATCTTTGCCTGCCAACAGCGGAGAGTTAAATCCCCCTAAGTCCACCGTATAGCCAAACGCCTCCTCCTTCTCTAAATTACCATTAACGTATATCTGCAAGACGTCTCCCTTGCGCACACAAACCACATGAGACCACTCATCAGAGCTTACAAGGCCGGTATCCGTTGTAACAAACTGAGACCCTTTGCACTCTTCTATATCTATTTTTGACTGGATATGAAAGTACACCGCACCACCGGGCATAATTGAAATCCTCCATAACAGGGAATCCAGGCCCGATGGCTGACCATACCAAAGTACAACACCCGTCCTATTAACCTGCTCAGGCTTAACCCAAAATGAAACAGTAAAGTCTCTATCACCAAATAGATTGAGATCTCCAAGCCCCAAATCAATATAATGTCCTTCCTCCCCATCAAATTTAAGTGCCTTACCCTTTACACCATCAACCCAGGATAGCGAATTAATGTTCGCCTTTCCAGCATAATTGGTTGAATCAGCAGTGAAATCCCCTTCTCCTTCATCAAATTCCCACCTTGCAACCATCCCCGGTTTTTCCTGATGAATATATAGCTCATAGGTATTGGTTTTGCCGTATCCCGAAACCGTGATTTTGACTTGCGGTGCTTCTCCATCAACCGGGATGATATAATAATCTCCGCTTTTCTCAGCATTTTCTACATTTACAGTTACACTCCTGTCGTTAGCAACTGGCTTTATCTTCGCGCTTTCTGTTCCATCGGCCACACGAAGAATATGCGTCAAGGTCCCCCTATCAAACGGTTTTAAGAAACTGCCCGTATCAGTCTCAATATTGCTTAACACCGGCTCTGCCACTATTCGCCAAAACGATTCTTTGGGCCGATGATTTACATCAAACAGAAGTGGCCAATTTTTCCTATTGGACACAGGAAAATTATCAAGCCACGTATCATCATCAGCTACTCCCCACAGAGTAACTTTAGTAATAACATTGCTGTATTCTTTGAAAATATCAAATAATTTTTTGTACCTCTCTGCCTGTTTCTCTAACAACTCAATAGGAGGCTCACTATACACAGCTGAATCATTCCAAGAATAAACAGATATATCCAATTCGGTTATTTGTATTTCAAGCCCTAAACTCGAGAACAAGTCAAGCGCATAGCGAATATCTTCATAGGTTGGCCAATCAAGCTGCCAGTGTCCTTGAATACCTATTCCGTGAATTGGTACTCCTTCTTCCAGAAGCCCTTTTATAAAGTTATAAAAACGCTCCCTTTTACCTGGTGCAACAATGTTATAATCATTTATAAATAATTTTGCTTCGGGGTCTGCTTCATGTGCATATATAAAAGCCATTTTCACATAATCTTCACCTATGGCTTGATACCATGGCGAATCCGTTCTTAGAATGGAGGAATCATCATCTGATATGGGTTCATTGACAACATCCCATTCCTTCACTTTTCCCTTATAATGATTCATTACCGTATGTATGTGTTTCCTCATTCTGACACGCGATTACCCTTCTCATCTTTAAAAAACCAGGCTGGCGTTTGGCTGTGCCAGACCAGAGTATGTCCCCTTATATCCATGTTGTTTTCAATCGCAAAGTTCACAACCTTATCAGCTTTAACCATTTCGCTGAAAAACGTTACGACCTTTTGTTTTTAACAGCAGATAAATATCCCCAACAATATACAACAATAGATGTTCCATTAAGAATTATGAATCCTGCTTCTTATAGAGATGGAAAGATGAGCAAAACATCATATCTTCTAGTGAAATAAATCATTTATTTCTACCTACGAATAATAGTATAGCAAATATTAACATGATTTACAATATGTAATTTACAAAATTTAATTAAAATTTTTTATCCACTATGCATTTGTTATGGTTTGATGCATTATAAATGCACACTACGCATAAACCATAGCCCTTTAGTTCCTTGCTTTAAGTAAAACACGTTGTGATGAACGTCTAAAAATTATATCCACCCCTATATATACCACCTCCTTAGGAAACTCTGGATTTCGCATTCTCCACATCAATTGCTGTACAAGCCTCCTGCCCAGCATATGTTTGCTGAATCCAACGGTAGTAAGAAATGGTTCAACCACATGCATCATGCTTTCCAAATTATCATATCCTGTTACGGCAACATCATCAGGTACAGATATCCCCTGCTTTTTTAAATATTTTACGACATTCAAAGCAATATCGTCGTTAGCACACACTAAGGCTTCGGGCAAATACGGGAACTTTTTTAAAGCAGCTTCAATCTCACTTGCATCATAAAATCTCTTTGAAGGATGATACACAGCAATAATTGATTCATCCAATTCAAGCCCTGCTGAATTCATAGCATTAAGGAATCCTTGGTATCGGTCGTAAATAGTTTTACAATATGTAATATCACCTATAAAGCCAATTTTTCTCATCCCCTGTTCTATTAAATGTTTGGTGATGGTTTTTACACTGTTTACCCCTTCTAAGATTACGATATCACCGTAATCAGCTATACTATACACATCATTGGGCGCATCCAAAAATACAACAGCTGTGTCTGTATTATATTTCATGATTTCATCTATATATTTTTTTGAAAAAACATTTAAAAAGATAATCCCTTCTATCTTATCCTGAAAATTGACCGGCAAAATAAGATTTTTTTCATCGTACTCGCTAATAAAATTGACTTGCAACTTGCTTTCGTATTTGTTGATTTCTTCGGAAATACCCATGATTATATTGCCCCAGAATATAGAACTCTCCCTTCGTGCCAAAACAACAATCGATTTGTTTTGGTTGGATTTCTTCTCGACATTAAACTGCTTAAGTAACGCAGGCGACAGCTTGCTGTATCCCATTTCGAATGCCTTTGTCACTACTAGCTGCTTGGTTTCATTAGAAACATCCTTGCTATTTTTCAAAGCCTTCGAAACGGTATTTCTAGATAAATGTAATTCTCTAGCAATATCCTGTATTGTCACGTGATTTTTAATTCTTCCCATAAAAGCCTTCTCCTCTTAAAACCAAAACCAAACAAAATGCTAAATCCGGCATTACAAATACTGTACATTTATGACACATTACTTGTGCATTTAGTTTACTATAATATTGCATTTTTGTCAAGCATTATTTTGCATGATAAGGACTTTAAATCGCCCAAACAGCTGATCAGAGCACTGGTGGAATGCGTAAGCAAAGGTGGAAACCTCCTCCTCAACGTTGGCCCCAATGCAAAAGGAGAAATCCCAGAGGAGAGCGTTGAGATACTCACCGAAATTGGAAAATGGATGAGCAAAAACGGGAAGAGCATATATGGCTGTGGCAATGCTGGCCTGCCAAAACCCGAATGGGGACGCTATACAAAGAAAGGCAACAAGCTGTACGCTCACATATTCGAAAGGGGTATAGGCCCCATCGCCATCCAAGGCATAAAGGGCAAAGTCAAAAGAGCAAGGCTACTGGCCGATGGCTCTGAAGTGAATATCCAAAAGCCCTGGAACGCACACCATTATGGCGACGCCATATTCCTCAACTTCACGAGTTCCAAACTGCCCGATGAGATTGATACCGTTGTGGAGCTGGAATTGGAGGAATAATCAACACCAGCTACCACATCTTACAAGAATGTGGTAGCTGGTTTTTACACCTTAACCATCATAAAACCCTTTACCAATGCTCACCACAGTCTCGCCGCCTATCCTATCCAACACAAATGCGTCATGTCTGTGCAGATCGGCAACACTGACATCTATAATAAAAGGGAAAAGCTCTTTAAACCTTTCCAATTCCCAAACGCTGTGATACAGCTTGTCCCTACTTTTAAGAACCGCATATATAAGCAGAGAAATGACATCTTTATTTTTAACTTCCCTTTTAAGTACTCTGTAAACCCCGGGTTTTACTTGCTCAAGCACACCGCACTCTCTCAACGTCTTTATGTTCTTAGGTATGGAATGCTTCAGAGTGCTTCTCTCACCCCATACTTCGTATACTCTGCGTTTTATCTGGGATAGAGTTATTTCATCCTGTATGTCCGACAACTTGCCTATAATAGCACAAAGGTCTCTGAAAATAGGAAATGCCAGAAGCATCATAGCCCAGTGCACTGCCAGGCGTTCAGAATTATTGCAGGTTTTAAATACTTCTAAAGCTCTGTCCCTTAAACCTTTGTTTTCACCAACTTCAAGCCATATTCTAGCTAAAATGCTTCTGGTTTTCAGAAGATTGGTACGATCTTTTATGTATGAAGACAAAAATTCCAAGAGCATATCTTTTGACCGTTCTTCATCCTGACATTTCAACAAAAATTCCACCGTCTTATCAAGCCATTCCGGCTTTATGGGCCTTGAGAAAACTACTGCTTTGCTCATAAATTCACATCCCCTTTATCCTTGCAAAAGGTACTATTACTTCTTCTATGCTCATTCCACCGTGGCACACATAGCTTTGCCCCTTTGTGCCAAACGCGGTATCCTCATCACATATTATATATCTGTAATCCTTGGGCATATATGTTCCCGGATATCTAAATACCCGGAATTTCGCTTCGACTTCCTCTGTCATGGCAAAGTCCTGGTATACCCTTGCCCTTAAAGATGTCATCTCGGTCAAAACTCCCTCATTTTTAGGCCTACCCTGTCCTATCGCTTCAATGTTGCCGTGGTCAGAGGCGATATAAACATCAAAACCTCTCGTTATGAAGTTTCCAATAAGCATTTTTAACTGGCCGCTGCGTGCCCAGTGCGCTATATCCCAGTACATGCCCTTTTGCCCCTGTATCTGACCGTGCATAAGATCATCAATAAAATTCACTACAATCCCTGCAACCTTTATATTGTGCGGCAAGTCCACTTCCATACCTCTTCCAAAATATACGTCGCTTTCTTTATAGCCGTTGCTCACCCAGTACTCTACCCACTCCTTCTCCTCATCTTTCAACGAAAAAGCATCGTTGTGGCTGACCGGCAGCTTTCCGGAAAAAATCGACTGCCTGGATACCGGGGTCACCGTAGGAACCATGGCAAAACAGCATACCGTTTCAATATCATACTCCAAATCCGGACAACTTGCAAGAACAGTAAACCAATTCTCCAGCGACATGCCATCTATCACAATCAACGCAATTTTTTGACTTTTTGACAGCATGTAATCGTTTATCTTGTGTACCATCACAGGCCCTTCTACGCTGGTGCTGGCGGATAATAGGCCGTAATTTTCAAGCATCCACACCTTAAAAGAGCCATTTATTTTGGCACAAAGCTGCTTTACATCTTTACCTGAAAAACCACCGTCAACCATCAACCTAACCCTTGCCCAATCTCTGGCAGTCTCGAACCAATCCCTGTAGCTTAACTTCTCTTTTAAACATCGTTCGATTCTACCGCATACTATATCTACAAACTCGTCGGCATTCCTCTTTGAAAACATCTCTTCTTCTATAAATTTTCTGGTAGCCTTAGGACCAAGTATATCGCCAAAATAATTCTGGTAGGCTATATACAACAAATCGAGGTCAATATGGCGAAACTTTTTCAATTCCACCGGATCCAGTCTTGGGAAAACCGAAGCATAGTCCACAAAAACGTTGTAATATCTCTTTCTTATGTCATAAGGGACATATATTTTTTCATCCGTCACCCGTACTATAATCTTGATTTTGCTATTATCCCTCAACTTCAGCTCATAAAAATACCGGAACTCCTCCGGATCGGTATATTCAACTATTTGAAAGCCTTTATTATATGCAATTCTTAAGGCACCGCTTCTTTTAGCAAGGCCATCGTAATCAAACAGGAGTATCTGACTTTCATAATCCAGGGCCATCTTTTCCAAAATGTACTTAGATAACAATCCCATCACTCCATAAAAGCTATAAATATAGGTTTCAAAGTAGGACAGGGTTTGCTTTTATAAGCATATTCAGCCTCAATTTCCTCTTTTTCCTTTTCCAACTGCTCAATCCTACGCCTTTTGATGTTTTCAATCCCTATCCTACCGGCCGCCTCCAACCTCAAATCAAGAGCATATAGATATTTCTGATATTGGTTGGCGTTTTCTTCATCAAACCGCTTTTTCATTTCCAAAAATTGATGGTGTGCAGCATCTCTAGCAATGCTCAATATCCTGTCAAACTCCTCATCGCTTAGTTGCTTAACTCCCAATATCTCCATGGCTCTTCCCGGCTTTACCATCTCATCCCATATCCTCCTTGCCGATACCGGGCGAACAACTCCCTCAACATTTATGAAAACGGGGATAATGCATTTGTACTTTATATCAGGACCCAAGCTCAACTCCCACAACGACCAATATCCTTTTTCGTTGGGCAAGTCAGGAAGATTTATCACAACAGCTCCATCAGCTTTATCCCAATAAAGGTCCCCCTTTATGATCTCGCTTATCTCCTGATTGTTAAGGTCAATATCCAGCAGTTCAAGCCTGACATTCTCACCTTTCCAGGCCTTGTAGTTTAAATACATATGCCGCATCAATTCTTTCATATTGTAATCGCGTATGCTAGCTGCAAAAGCCAGATCAAACGATTTTTCGGTTTTAATCAAATCGCGCACCTTTTGAGCCTGTTCAATTTCCTGCCTTATTTGTGCCTCCAGCTTTTGTATATAGTAATCGGCATTCCGAGGCTCAGCTATTGCCTTAATATAAAGCTCGGTAAAATCCATATCTGCCAGTTGGCTGTCCAGAACATCCCCCATCTTGTCGATTCCCATCTGCTCAAAAATAATGGCCAGCTTTTCTTCCAGGACCTCGCGAACCCTGTTTTCAACCGTATCCTCAAGTATATAGTTAAACACCAGTACATCCCGGCTCTGGCCTATTCTGTCCACCCTGCCTATGCGCTGCTCAATCTTCATCGGGTTCCATGGCAAATCGTAATTAATAACCACATTAGAAAATTGAAGGTTTATACCTTCCCCACCGGCATCAGTTGAAATGAGTATGTCGCTTTTGGTTTTAAACTCCTCTATTACAGCGTTTCTTTCATCTATGCTCATGGAACCATTTAAGATTGAAACTCTGTATCCCCTGCGCTCTAAGAACTCCTTTAAAAACCTTTGGGTGGCTACAAATTCTGTAAATACTATCACCTTTCTTCCATTTTCTTCGATAAAAAGCCTGTCCAACAGCTCTATCAGGTGCTCTGCTTTAGCATCAATAAACTGGTGCTCGGCCTGTTGGGCCACCGCTAAGATTCCTTTAAGCTCGGCTATCTCAGCCTTTAAGTTGATTGCTTTGGTCTGAAGCAAAACATCAAGGGCTGCCTCTGCATCCATTTCCATCAAGTCGTCTAAAGAAAGTTCTGATATCCTGGCTTCCTGGCTTTCCAGTATTGATATGCGCCTCTCTATGCTATCGCGAATTGCGGCGGTACTGCTTGTAACCAGCCTCTGCATGAGAATCATCAAAAAGCCTATATAGTACTTTTTTTCTATTATAGCCCTGTTGTACCCGTGCCTTACGTATTCGGTCACCATGTCATACAGCTCTCTTTGTAAGCTGTGACGCTTTTCCCATTTTATGTGTATCGCCTTTGTTATCCTGTTCTTAAAAAGCCTGTTCCCCTCATGGTCAACGGCTTCCCGTTTTTCGGTACGTATTATGTAGGGCGCCACCTGCTCTTTAACTATGGCGCGCTGGTCCGGAAATGCCTTTTCATCAAGCAGCCGCATCAAACGCAAAAACGGCTCGGCCTTGCCCGAATGGGGCGTAGCTGTAAGCAAAAGAAGATATGGGCTGGCTTTGGCCAACAGCTTTGCCAGTTTGTACCTAGCCACATCGCTGGAACTACCAGCCACACGGTGCGCCTCATCAATGACAATAAGGTCCCATCCGCTGTTTACAATGGAATACACCCTCTCACTGTTATACCGTTCTATCTTTTCCTTGTCCCAACCCGCACGCCGCTCCAGAGGCTTTATCGAATCCATAGGGCTTATTATCTGGTCAAAGGCTTCATACACATTTGAAACGCCGTGTAGCCTTTTTATAGCTTCATGGTCCTCGGGCAAGATTATGTTAAAATGCTCGCCGAACTTATCCTTCATCTCTACATACCATTGGGTTACCAATCCTTTGGGACACACTATCAATATCCTCTTTATCATTCCCCTTTCTTTGAGCTCTTTTATAATAAGCCCGGCTTCGATGGTCTTACCCAATCCCACCTCATCCGCCAGCAAATACCTTATCCTGTTCCCCGCCAAGGCCCTTTTAACGGCATAAAGCTGGTGTGGAAGGGGCAGCAGTTTTTCGCTTAAACTTGAAAACATACCTCTGGCCAGAGTATCCTTAACCCTGGCCAGAGATGTGATGTATCTTATGAAGGCTTCAGAACAATACCCTTTATCCAGTTCTTTCAGATAATCTGCAGCTATTTGATATACATTTCCAACAACGGGGTCATAAACCTTATATGACACATATCCCCACAGCTCATTTCTTTCTATAACCTGCACTCTACTTTTCCTCACTGAATCAAAAGCCCACTGCCCCACGCCAATCATCAACTCTACCCCTCCAGCTTGCTGAGCGCATTGTCATAATACATGAGCACTGCCGGATCTTCCTGCACAACGCTTTCGGGCAGCCTCCTTGCCACCTTGACAATGGTGGCAAAGTCGCGCTCTTTCCAGCACTTTTCAAAACCCGCCCTGATGGCCTCCATCCTGAACACCTTGAGCTTGCCAGTACCTTTGGCATATTCTTCAAATTCCTTGAGCAGCCTCTTTTGCCTCAGCTTCGCAAGATCTGATGCCTTGGTAAGATCTGGCACATACCATTTACCCTCTTCATTCTGTAAAAAGTTCTCTTCGAGTATTTCTTTCAATTCGGGCATCTTCTCATACCTCTGCTGATGCAATTGCTTTATAAACTTGGGCTGTATCTCCTGATACGTTTGAGGCGTTGACAGCTCTCTATACAGCCACTGTATGGCACTCTTTTCATCGGTAACCACAAGTGATAGCTGAACATTATCGAGATCCATCATAAATCTTTTTTCGTCATATTGGTTGACCTGGTCGGGCAAAAAGTACATCCCATCGCGCTCGATAAATCTCTCTTTCAGCCCTTTATAGAACTCGGATGCATCCATGGGCACAGGGATGCCGTTTACAACGTGGTAGGCAACCATGCGGTCAAAAAGCATATATGCCTGCCTCTCAGCTATTACCTCCAGCTTATCGTTATTTTCTATAACAACCGGAAGCTGCTCAAGATGCTGACGTACAAAGTCCCATACCGCTTCCTCGTTGCCGGCATTTTCAAGAAAACGGCGCTTAAAGCTCTCCCTGGGTTTGTATGCTGAAATGATCAGGTCCTGCTTGACTGCAGAACTGGTTGTAACCTGCTTAAAACTCCCTTGCTTTTTATCGAGTGTACGTACATCAGCTACCACAAAGCCCGCCCTAAGCAGCGCTTCCTGTATGGCGTTCCACACCGCGTTGGAGGAATTATGAAATTCCACCGTCATCCAGCGCCCCGGTTTGAGTATTCGATAGCACTCGGCAAAACACCTCTCCATCAATTCCTGATACTCTGCAAGGCCCTTTTTCTGCACCTTGTTTACAACGGCCTCGGGTTCGTTGTTTGTAAAAACCTTGAGCCAAGCCTCCCACAAAAAATTGAGCTCGGAATACATAAGGTTGCTGCCAAAAGGCGGATCGGTAAAGATGTAGTCGATAGAATTTGATGGTATATTGCATATTTGAGTTAATGATTGAGTGGTAACGTAAATCAAATTATCTTTTGAAAATAATAATGCTTCTTTTAATACTTTTAATTTCAATTCTTTTATCCCGTTAATAATATTTTTTTCGACTGGTAATGAACTTAAATACAAGGTACCTGATTGATTACCTGTTAAAATAGGTTTGTTATTATTAGATTTAAATATTATTCTAGACATTTTTGTGCTATGAGTTAAATCATATGATTCTATCAAAAATTCTATAATCCTTCTATTTTTAGCTAAAACTTGCATTTTATGGCGTAACAAGCTCAAAGCAGCCAAATTCCTCTTTGTATAAAAATGATGCACATGCGTTATACCATGGGATTTCTTAGGCTGTTCAGTATTATACCCCTCGGGCATTCTATCAGTTGGATACCAATATGGTATATCCATCTCATCTATCTTCTTAAGCAGCTCAAAGTCAAAGGCATCGGGCTTTTTCTCATACCGCTTCTTGCCCACGGAATAGTTTATCAATACAGGCACCTGCTTGGCAAAGGTACACGTCTGCTTAAGCGCCCTGTCGTACACCGTTTCCTTTGCTCTGTCGCAGTCGGTCTTCTTAAGCTCGCTGAAACAGTGTGGGCAACGGAAGCGATCCGACACCTTGCCCTTTTCTTTATCCACCGCCACATCCCAGAATACGAATTCCTTGGAGCAGTACGGGCAGACGAACACATCAGACCAAACCACATAGTTTATCTTTCCTTTTATGGGGTTCCCATCAAGCCCTTTTAGCGGATTACCCTTCTCATCCGTATGGAGGGTCTCGTACATCCAGCCGCATTCCCTTTCACATTCATCCAGTATCCTTTTGGCCTCCTTTTCAAATTCAGCAACATCCACCGGCAGGTTGTAGTTTGCAGCTATGAACGTAGCAGCCGGCGATAAATCGTTAAGGATCGCCTTCCTTGCCCCCCATTTTACGTAAGGCATCTCCTTTTCGATCTGCATCTTAAATTCCGGGTCGGGATTTTCGCACATCTGAGCAGCCACGCCCGTCATGCCGGTACCGCAAAAGCCGTCAAACACGATATCCCCCGGATCCGTGTAGTGAAGTATATAGCGCATTATGGCCTTATATGGAACTTTGGTGTGGTAACTGTGAGCGTTGTAAATGGGGTCATTTTTCCCCTCGCTTACGTCGGCTGCAAACGGCTCCCTATGATATGTATCGGTGGCCTCATCATAAGGCTTGCCGTGCTGCTTTATGAAATCCTCAATAAAAGGATTGGGACACGCGGTATAATAAGGGGGCTGGGACAAGGCAATTATATCCTCATCCCTGCCAATCGGGAAACCCTCTATAAGCCTTACGCTGTCCAAGTGCTCTTTTGTAAGCTTCATGTATCAGCCCTCCTGTATATCTCTATTCCATCCCTTTCTATGCTTTTCTTAAAGTCTTCATTGTCCAAACTGTTTACATCAACCACATCAACCTTGTATATCCCGGCTGCACGGTCGATATCATCGATAAGGCCAGGACAAGCTCGGCTATCAGTATATATGGCAATGTCAATGTCCGAGTCATAACGGTAGTCACCCCTGGCCCTTGAACCGAATATGACGGCTCTCTTTACGGCTTTGTGCTTGGATATTGCCGATATGATTTTTTGAACTATATGCTCTTCAAGGCCAAATCTCATGGCTCTATCTCCCTGCTTATGGCTTCTTTTAATCTGCTCATGGCTGGATAATATCTATCTTTTACCTTTTCGTAAATGCGTCTAGCCGTACTTTGATCATAAGTGTGTGAGGTAAGATTCCTGTCGTCCAACATCTCAAGCCATACATCCCCCTCGTCGATCAAGCCGGCAGCAAACGCCTCCTTAAAAGCCTGCCTGGGCGTCTTGACATCGGCTATGCCGCTGTAAGACATATAAGCCTTGATGAGCTTCCAGGAAAGCTCATATGTAAACTCAAACCTCTGTATAACTGCATCCAAAACGATATCATCGGATTGGTCCCTTTCCAGCGCTTCTTTTAGCCTGTTTAAAGCTTTTGAAAAATCCTCAAGCTTTTCTCTTAACCTCTGTATATCCATAAGCACAGGCCTCCATTTTTACTTCTTTACAATAATCCTCAACTTGCTTTTATCTTTGCCTTTGCTCCACCCCTTCACAAGGCTCTCAAACCTTTTCATCATATCATCTACCGTACAGGGTCCCCATGATGCCATGATTTCTGCCAAATCAGATGCATTAACTTCAACCTTGTCAAGACCCTTGAGCAGGGTATTTACTGCGTCCACAAAATTGTCATCAACCACATCCGGAAGTTCCCGTTTTGCCAAAAACTCTTCAATTAGCTTACGCTGCCCAGCCTCAAGGTATTGAAGGTCTTGAAGTACCAATGGATCTTCTATACTGGAAAGAATATTCCTGGTCCATTCTTTTTTAAGCTGTTCCAGTTTGTCTTCTACAACCTCTAGCCTGCCTTTGGCTGGCCTTTCCTTGTCTGATGGTTTAAAATTACAATGCGGACAGTAATGGTTTTGTTGAAGTTCTACCGGAGTCAGCTGGTAACATACCTTTAAAGATGCCAGTTCTCCATCGATTATCTCATCGAGCTTGCTTACAGCAAGTATTCCTTCAATTTTGCTAAGCTTTTTCAAGTTTGCCAAAGTCTTACTTTGCTGTATTTCTTCCTTTCTCTTGCTATCACTTAAGCCCAGGCGGTATCTGTCATGAAGCTCCATGTAATAGGTAATATATTCCTCTTTTAATTTGCTCAACCTGCTATTGAGGACAGAGGCATAATCCTCACCGGTTGAATCTTTAAGCTGGTCCCTTATCCTTAAAAATTCCTGTTTTTCAGCTTTTATCCTCTCAAGCCATTTTTGGTCATTCAGTATGAGCTCCACCTTGCTGAAATACTCTATGTTGGCAGAGCAGTTATTTCTAAAAGCTTCATACCTTTCCACTATCTCAATGGCCTTTATTCCTTCCGCTATCCTATTAAGCTGCTCTATGGTATAGTCAAAATTCTTCAACTTTGCAGGGGTGTTAAATCGGCTTATCACCGAATTGCCGAATTCCCGTACCATCTCTATCTTTTCGATATAATCCTTCATTACGTTAGCAGGAATGAGAAGCTCTCCCCACAGCGAAAAATTCCCTTTTAGAAGCTCCTTTGCCCGCAGTCCCCTCTTCAAAATCTGAGCTATGCTTTCCAAAAGCCGACTTACCGCTTTGTCCCATGTATTTGGATTGACGATAAGACCCTCGGGCAGGCCCAGTATGCCGAACAACTTTTTAAGCTCTGCCATTGCGGGAGTCTTGGGCCTATCTATATGCTTGAAATTGTAAAGATCAATGAAATTGGCATTGACCATACTTTCCAGGTTCGAGGCATCGTAGCGCTTGTTATTTCCTGCCAAAATGGTCACATGCCCGCTGTAAACCAAGGCCGCTAGAATCAAGACTATCCATTCCCGGTCCAGCTTAAACTCTCTGTCATAATACACATCTTCATATGGATTTTCAAATATATCGGAAGCGTTCAAAACGGCTCCAGAAGGCAGGCTGTTCATCTTTTTAATGAAGTAACTGGCGTACATGGACCTTTCTGGCTTTATGTTGGTACCTTCCAAAAGCCCAAAGCTGTCAAGCAGGTTTGCACCATCCTGCGTATTTTTCCCGGCAATGTAATCCAAGCCCCTGCGGAGCACCTCACTGTAGTTCTCCCTGGTTATCTTCACCTTAAACTTAGGATACAATGGATATTTTTCGGCAAAATACTCGGAAAGCAAGACCGAAGCCGTAGTATCGATAATTTCTTTAAAGGTCTTATCATTCAGTCTTCGCCCATGGAGTACCTCCACAATCTGCCTGTTTACACCTTTGTATGTAACGGTAAAGCATGAAAGCTTATGAGTATTCAGCCACTTCAAAGCAGCTTTCCTATGCTCATCTGCCTTTTTAGCATAAACCCTTTTGCTGTCGGCCTGGCCCGATAGCTGTTCCATCTCCTTTGCACCTGCAAAAAGCCTTAAATGCTCCTGAAACTCCTCATCGCCTTTAAACTTGAAAAACACCTCATCATCCTTTTTCTCGTCAACCGCAGTCAGCTGCCCGTAAGGGGGCAAAAAGTATATGTAAAAATCCCTGGGCGGCTGTGCCGTAGGCCGTTCGTTCGATTCACCCATAAATAAGTAGCCACTTCTAAAGATGTTCCTGTCTTCCCAGTTTATGAAGTATTCATAAATCCGGTGGCCACTTACGTACTCTGCCGCCTGCCAGTCAAGCATATCATAAATGATGGCAAAGAAGTACCTGTTAAGTTGGGAGTCATGAAGGGTATCGGCTCTTTGTTCTATCTTCGCGTCATAGTCTATGTCCTTCTTTAAGTCAAGGAAGTACTGCTCATTGTCCTTGTTGTACTCTATAAACTGGCCGCTTACAGTCTCCATGATCGCTTTCATCACCGACTGGATGGTCGATAAAAGGAACTCCTCATCCTTAACTGGCATATCTATGTACAGGCACAGATCATCCTTTAAGTTTTGTACGGTAAGCCCTGCCCTGACATCCAAGCCACCGGTGGTAAGCCTGTGCACGCTTAAAGCGTAAATGATCCTTATGGCCAAGGGTTTATATATGGCCTTGGCAGTAAACGACCTGCTGATTATATCCTCCAGCACGCCGCTCTTGTCCAGCACTTCTTTAATCTCCGGCTCTGCCTTCTTAGCCATGTTTTCCTTTATGTACTTCCAGTACGAATCGTAAGATTTAATGCCCGGCTGATCCTCCGGTACGTCTTGATCTACTATCTCCTTCACCGTAGCTGATATGGTTTTGAGTATTTCGCGCTTTTCTGCCAGATACACCCGCTGGAAGGTCTCGATATAGGCTGGATGTATAGGGAAAAGCTCCACAAACTCTTCCAAGCGCTCGGCCATGTTTTTATACAGGCTGCAGAACTTTTTAAGGTGTTCCCTTATCCAAGCCTTTTGCTCCGGAGTCTTCTTAAGTATTCGTTCGGACACTACATATGCGATATCCTCCCTGCGGATGATGGCCTGCTCATACCTATCTTTTACCTTAAGCAGGGTGCTGGCCACAAAATTGAAGCTAGGGCTTTCAAACAGCGACTCCTGTACGCCGCATATAACCCTGAACCTGGAATTTTTTATAAACTCGCCCAGTTCTCTTAAAAAAGAAAGGTCACGCATGAGCTCCATCTCGGTGCGACTCTTTAAATAGTCCAGAAGCTCATCGATTACAAGAAGGTAACCTTTAGGCCCGTAAACCGCTTCAAACTTTTCCATCATCTCGTTGAGCGCATACTTGTTGCTACTTATGGTATCTGCGGGAGGGAAGGTGTAATATATGCCACGCCTTGCCAGATCCTTTTCAAGCTCGCTTGTTATTATATCCCGTAGAGAAGTCTTGACAGCTCCTATTTCTATGCGCAGCACTTCAAATCTTCCTGCAATAGGCCGCATATACTCAGCAAATTTCTTATTCCTTAAATACTTTAAGTTGTTTGCATCCTGAGCGATGGCAGATATAACCGACATGAGGTGGGATTTACCCGTGCCGTAATTGCCCACCAAAAATACGCCTTTGTTATCGATCACTTCATCCAGGCTGAGCTGAGACAAAATCTTCTCGTTGATCATATCCGCCATATCATCGGACATCACGTAGGTCTCAACCAATTTAGCAGCTTTAGAGGAATCATCAGCATCTTTTATTTGAATCACCGTTTCAATAGGATCAAAATTTATAAGCTCACCGTACTTCATAGCCCGTACCCCCTATTTCGTAATGCAACACACACCATAACTTCTAACCTCATATCTATGAAAATCCGGATAATCCGGCTGCGCATAAGTCAGCACACCATCCTCATACTCACCAGCCCATATCACCAAAAGCCTTTTGTTCTTTCCGGCCAGCTGCAAAGTCCTTATGACATCAAGCGAATACTCGGGAGAAAATAAAACATCTATGTTTTCCAGTACGATATTCTTCGAAGGCGTTTTCTTTATGGCGCTTATCACTATATCAGCCACCATTTTCTTTCTCTGCTCTTTTGGAAGCCTGCACAGCTGCTCAGACACAACAAGCCCAAGATTTATCCACTTCCAATTTGAAAAGAAGCTCTTCACCAGCTCTTTATCGACACATGCAACCATTATGTTGCCAGCATTTGAAGTATAACCTTGGGCAACTTGCCTCAGGCTCAACTCATTATCCCCATAGCTCACGTTTATTCCGCCTCTTATCAAATTTTTATAATCAATGCTTATACGAATTAACCTTAAATAGAATTATACTATATCTGCCACAATTTGTGAATAAAATCGGGGTTTTCGACTGTTTTTTCGAATCAAAATGAGTTAAAATAGTAGTAATAAAAAAAGCAAAGGTGAACAGGCATGGACATACAGAGCATAATAGAAAAACTTCAATCCTATTTCAAAAACCAAGGAGACGTAATAGCGGCCTACCTCTTCGGCTCCACTGTAAAAGGTAAGGCAAGAAAAAATAGCGATGTTGACATAGCGGTTCTATTCGATGGGGAAAGAAGCACAATATACCGATTCCATAGAAAGCTTGAGATAGCCGGGGAACTGGAAGAGCTACTAAACACCAGAGTAGACATAGTAGATCTAGAAAGCGCCGATCCGTTTTTCTTCCACCAAATAATGCTTAATAAGATACTGCTGGTAGACAAGAATATCGACAAGCGAATAGCTTTTGAAGTAAAAAAACGCAGGGAATACTTCGATATGCAGCCTTTTTATAAGTTGTACTATTCTCAGGCTTTAAAGCGGTTAGAGGAGAAACGGAGGGACATGCACCGTGGTTGAAAAATCGGTGAAAGCAACAGGGAATTATTTCAAATATTGATGGAACAAGGAATTATCCCCAATAAGCTTGCCGAAAATCTTAAAAAAATGGCTCAGTTTCGTAATATTATAGTACATGATTATATACGGATACAGCCCGAAATAGTATACGCGATTTTGAAAAACAATCTTACAGACATAATTGAATACGCCAACATTGTTAAAGAGAAATTCCTTTGATAACATCGGTGTATCCTTTGGCTTTATTCATATCTTTGATGGGGTATAGTATGATTACTACTATACTCAGTAGCATGTTTTTTGTTTTCTAACACCTTTTTTAATGCGAAGAGGTATGAAATTTGTAATTGAATTGGAGGAGATTAGATATGAGAAAATGGCTGGCCATAATCATTATAGTACTGTTCATCATTCCTTCTTGCCAGAAAGACGTATCAAACGACAAAAATTCAATTACAAGAGGTCAGGATAACCTGCTGAATTCAAATACTTTGGGTAAAACGCCTTATGAAACAAACTCCTCTACTGATACGGTTGTTCCCAATCCGCATGGTCAACGGAATAATATGAACTTGATTATAAATCCGTTGGGAAGGACAATAGAGGATAGAATCAATCCTCCGGAAGGATTTGAACGTATAAAAGTAGTATCTTTATCTAAAGAGATGAAACCTGTTATGATAGAGGATATGGAAATTGGGGATGTATTCATCCAGGGAGGCAGTCCAGGGCACTGTGTTATAGTGGTGGATATGGCCATGCACGCCCAGACTGGAGAGAAGCTGTTTTTGCTGGCTCAAAGCTACATGCCTGCGCAGGATATCCATATTCTAAAAAATCCCCAGGATCCGCAAATTAGTCCATGGTATTCCATTAAATTTGGTGATACATTAATTACACCTGAATGGACATTTAAGAGAACGGATCTTAAGCGTTTTTCAAATTGAATTTTTCTCCAGTAAGAGTAAAGGGGAATTGTGTAATGAAAATAGAAGAACTTGATGTGATCAAAACAAAAGATGGAAAAGAAGGAACTGTTGTGCATGTTTTTGATGTAAAAGATTTACCTAAGGCATATGAGGTTGAATTTGATAACGGTAAATTAGAAACAATCCCTGAAGAGCAAATCAGCATAATAGTCTGGAAAATGAAAAAATCCCAATAACCGCTTAACCCATGTAATTATCATTTAGGCTAACATATTCCCCAACACCCTCTCATGAATCTCCAGAGCCTCCCTGTCCCACAAGACAAATCGGATTACCTTTATCGATTTAAGCGAAGGAATCAGCTCAAATATCGCTTCAAACGCCACCCTGGCGGCCTCCTCCATGGGATATCCGAATATGCCGGTTGAAATGGCAGGAAAAGCTATGGAGGTTATGCCGTGCTGTTCAGCTAGCTTCAGCGCGTTCTTATAGCAGTCAGCCAGCAGCTTATCAGAAGGCTGGTCAACGCCATATACTGGTCCAAGGCAGTGGATGACATAGCGGTTTGGCAGGTTGTGTCCACCGGTTATAACGGCTTGTCCCGGCTTTATGGGCGCCAGCGGCCTGCACTCCTCGGCCAGGCCAGGCCCGGCTGCCCGATGAATAGCACCGGCCACGCCTCCTCCAGGCATGAGCTGAGCATTAGCTGCATTGACAATTGCATCAAAGCCCTCCTGTTTGGTTATATCCCCCTGAACGCACTCTATCTTCACGCCGTGTATGACCTTTTCCATAGAGATATCCCTCCAACAAAAAGTATTGTCAATATTTCTGTGCGTACAAAACAACCAGTGTTATTGCGTTTTCGCCGCCATCACTATAATCCCATTAATATCCAGTAAAGTGCAGTAACAAATTCCTGCACCCCTTATGAAGAGATTATATTTCAAGTGCATCCAAAGAGATCACGACAGCATGATAAATAAAGCCATCAAACACGCTACTTGGCGTACTTGTCAATGAGCTCCATTATCTCGTTGACCTTTTCCTCGCCATGGCCCTCGGTGAACGCCTGCCTGACGCAGTTCTTTATGTGCTGATCCAGTATTTTCAGGTTTGCCTTTTTGAGTAAAGCCTGTACCGCCAGTATCTGCTTGGATATATCGACGCAGTACCGGTCGTCCTCCACCATCTTGATTATGCCATCGATCTGACCTCTTGAGGTCTTCAAAAGATTGAGCACCTGCCGTCTTGTATTGTCGTCCATAACGCTCACTCCCGTAACCAGTCAATCAAATACATTTTACCACATTTTATGCCATTTATGACGTGTGGCTATCGTACTTTTTTCTTAAAAACAAAGGATTAACAAAGCATTTCAATCAGTATTTTAGCATATTGTAACTTATTATTTGTAACTTATTATACTAAAAAGGTAATTAAAAAACTGAAGTAAAACTATTTCCTATTGACTTTTTTAATTGCATAAAGTATTCTATAAATAAATTGTAAACTATGGAGGTGTTTGAAGTTGACAATTAGAACCGTAGTACAAGCTGCCTTGCTGGCAACCATCACAGCCGTCTTGGCCCAGATTGCCATACCCCTTCCCGGCGGTGTTCCCTTTACTCTCCAGGTCTTCGGAGTTTTTTTAGGCATATTTTTGCTGGGCAAAAAGGCATTTTGGGGAATGCTTACATATTTGCTCCTTGGAGCTATAGGACTGCCGGTATTTGCTCAAGCTCAAGGAGGCATAGGCATCATACTGGGGCCAACGGGCGGATACATTGTAGGGTTCGTCATAAGCGGACTGGTTGGAGGATACCTTGTAGAACTCGCCAAATTCAGTTTAAAAGGTAAGATTTTAGGACTGCTGGTTTCTCTAGTCATAATATATTTCACCGGAACAGTGCAGTTGGCTCTTGTAACCAAATCGTCCGTAGATAAGGCTTTGGCAATCGGTACCTTGCCCTTCATTCCCTTCGACATACTAAAAGGTGTTATAGCCATCGTTTTGTCAAAATACATAGACAGGGCACTACCCAGGGCAGGTGTTAATATCAATGGTTAGCTTAAGGGCGCATCACCTTCTATGCTTTCTGGGATTTCGCGGTTTGGGTTACAACCAGCGGTTCATTCAAAACTTCTCTCGCATTCGAGCCCAAATTCTCGGGGACCCTGAGCTTATACTTAAACTTGAAGTTCACGCAGACGATATCTGCAAAAGTTGTCCTAAATTACACAATGGCATTTGTATTAATAATGATAAGGTAAGAAAAAAGGACGAATTTATGATTGACTTTTTAACCACCGATGAAATTGCTGTAAAAAACGCCTACCAAAGGATAAAAGCCCTGGAAGAAGAGAAATTCAAAAACTTGTGTCAAAACTGTGAGTGGTACGGCTTGGGCTTCTGCCTTGAGGGTTTCCGCGAGATAAAACAAAATGAAAACTGAATCTTTAACCCGTAAGCTGGAGAGACCCTCCGAGCTTACGGGTTACAATAAAAACGATACTGTTAAAAATTTACAAAGACTTATTGAACTTTTATAGCTTTGCCATGTTATAGTCAAACAGATATTAAAAATGAATAGACAATAGCCCCTCACTGCAAACAAAACTATTCTATCTTCACAACCTCGTATCCTGCCTCTTCTATTGCATTCTTTATTTCACTGTCATCAATCTGGCGGTCTGCTTCAACAATGGCATATTTGCCCTTTAAATCCACGTCAACCGTTTTCACGCCGGGTATTTCCTTAAGCGCCTCAGTAACGTGGTTTACGCAGTGCTGGCAGGACATCCCTTCGATAAATATCTTCTTTCCCATAAAAACACCTCCTTTCTAAAATTTTCTATCCCAATCTTTGATCATTTTTCATCTTTTTGCTCTATGCTTTGATGATCCCCAAGTCCAGCATAATCCTCAAAGCAAGCACTACATTGGGTGGTCTACTGAAAATAATGCGTATCAATCCAGTCTGGGTTTAAACCTCTTAAGCCTCAAGGCGTTTGTCACAACCGATACCGAGCTTAATGCCATGGCCAATGCCGCTATCATGGGATTCAGCAAAGGCCCGCCGAACAGGTGCAAAACTCCGGCGGCTATGGGAATACCGGCAGTATTGTATGCGAAGGCCCAAAACAGGTTCTGCTTAATGTTTCTGATAGTCGCTTTGCTGAGCTGTATTGCCGCCGGGACATCCATCAAATCGCTTTTCATCAGCACAATATCGGCCGATTCCATGGCCACATCAGTACCCGACCCTATAGCGATCCCTACATCTGCTTGCACCAGAGCCGGAGCGTCATTGATGCCGTCACCCACCATTGCAACCTTCCTGCCCTGTTCCTGAAGCCTTTTGACCTCGTTGGCCTTATCCTGAGGCAGCACCTCGGCCAGCACCATGTCTATCCCCACCTGCTTGGCTATGGCCTGGGCGGTTCGAGCGTTATCCCCGGTTATCATTACCACCTTTATGCCCATTCTGTGAAGCTGTTCCACCGCTTTCCTGCTTGTAGGCTTTATGACGTCGGATACCGCTATGATGCCGGCAAGCTTACCATCCACGGCAACGAACATGGGCGTCTTGCCCTCTTCGGCCAGCCTGTCGTACTCCTGCTGAAGCGTAATCTCGACATTCCTATCCTCCATAAGCTTCCTGTTGCCCAAAAGGAGCTGCTTGCCCTGGGTAACTACCTCGATGCCCTGACCCGGGATGGCTTCAAAGCTTTCTGCCCAAGCAAGCTCCATGTTCCTCTCCCTGGCGCTTCTTACAATGGCCTCACCTAGTGGATGCTCGGACGCTACTTCGGCCGAAGCCGACAGGCGCAGCAGTTCGTCCTCGCTGATCAGACCGTTGGTTATGATATCCGTCACCTTGGGCTTGCCTTCGGTGATGGTACCGGTCTTGTCCAGCACAACCGTATCCACCTTGTGCGCCGTTTCAAGCGCCTCACCACTTTTAATCAGTATACCATATTCGGCGCCTTTGCCAGTACCCACCATGATGGCGGTGGGAGTTGCAAGGCCGAGAGCACACGGGCAGGCTATCACCAGCACTGATATGAATATCGTGAGGGCGAAGATGGCCGATTCACCCGTCAGAATCCAAGCCACGGCCGCGACAACCGCAATGGCGATGACCACCGGCACAAAGTATCCGGATATGACATCGGCCAGCTTGGCTATGGGCGCCTTGGAACCCTGTGCTTCCTCCACCAGCTTTATAATCTGGGCTAAAACGGTATCCTTGCCTACTTTTGTGGCCTTCATCTTTATGGTACCGTTCTTGTTTATACTGCCCCCTACAACTTTGCTGCCGGGAACCTTCTCCACCGGAATGCTCTCCCCGGTCAGCATGGACTCATCCACCGAGGTCCTTCCTTCTATAACTTCCCCGTCAACCGGAATCCTGTCCCCCGGCCTCACAAGCAGTATATCTCCTACTTCGACTTCTTCGACCGGAATCGTCGATTCCTTGTCCTCGTGTATAACCACCGCTGTCCTGGGCGAAAGGTCCATAAGCCTTCTTATGGCTTCGGAAGTCTTGCCCTTGGCGATGGACTCCAGGTATCTGCCAAGCAGGATCAAGGTGATTATAACGCCGGCCGATTCGAAATACAGGTTCATGGCATATTCGGTATGCCCGGCGGCTATACTGAATATGGCATAAACGCCGTACACAAACGCCGCGCTGGTACCTACCGCTATCAACGAATCCATATTGGGGTGGCGCCTTATCAGGTTACCAAAACCCACCGTATAAAATCTATAGCCCGCAACCACAATAGGGAGGGTAAGCAGCAGCTGAACCATAGCAAAATTCAAGGGATGCATATCGGGCATGATAACCTCGGGCAGCGGCAATCCCAGCATATGCCCCATGGCGATGTACAGAAGCGGCACCGCAAATATTATGGATACTACCAACCTGGTCCTCAAATCCTTAAGCTCCCTTTGGCGGCGCAACTTCTCCTGATCGACCCGTTGCTCCCCGTCTTCCGCCTCCAGCGGTTTATACCCGGCCTTGATGATGGCCTGTTTTATTTCCGACAACCGTACCATAGCAGGATTATATACTACCCTGGCCTTTTCTGTGGCCAGATTGACGCTTACCTCGTCAACGCCAGGCAGCCTCTTTATGGCCCTTTCAATTGCCTTTGCACAGGCAGCACACGTCATCCCACCTATGGGAATGCTTACCTCTCTCCTGTTCGGCTCCTCATCCTCCTGCACTCCATATCCGGCCTTTCCAACCGCCTCTTTTATCCTGCTCAAATCCACTTTGCCTTCATCAAACTCCACCGTTAGCTTTTCGGTGGCAAAATTCACGCTGGCCGACTTTACGCCATCTACTTTGCTGACGCTTCTCTCTATGGCCCTTGCGCATGCCGCGCACGTCATTCCAGTAATGCTGAAAGTCCGTTTTGCCATATCTTATTCCACCTCTTTTATATTTTTCCTCTTTTGATTCGGTTGTGATTCCAACCAAATCATCATTGTGACCGTTTATTCGTAGCATAATTATGAACATTTCATGATTCATAACATACCTACCTATTGCCGTTCCGTGATTCGTAATATAATTATTACCGTATTATGGCTGCTTCATGATTTCTAACATAACCTCAGAACCTTAAGTTACCCTACCCTACCTAGGGTGGGGTTGCAGTATAATTATAACCCTTGGCTTTCACATTTGTCAATATACCAATTCGATAAGGAATCATCAAGTCCTCAATTTTATTAAGAATTATATTAAAAAGAGCTGCCCCACCAACCAGTGAAGCAGCTCTTATCACCTATTTATAAATTTTTCTCCCGTGTATATCATCAATACCGGTTTTTCTGTAAAAATAAGTATTTACTACATCCCGCCATTCAATGGCGTTCTTGATCTGCATCTCCAGTCTTTCTAAAACCATGTCAAATATTTCATCGTCAACTTTCCCTTTTAGCGTTAGCCATTTTTCCTTTAACCCCTCGGCTTCTTCCGCTCCTTCAAAATGAGTATCATATATATGTTGTATTACCGTTTTACCAGATTTCAACTTATGAGTATACGGCACATGATGGAAAAACAGCAGAAGCTCATCGGGACAGGTCTCTATGTTCTCGTACATGCTGGCTACCGGTTCCCTGTACTGGGCGGTATAGCCGGTACCGGTAGCTACCGTCCTATCAACGCCAATCCCCTGCCAATCAGCATAGTGATAGGTACCCCAGTGGGAATACTCGTATCCATCCACATTGGGGCCATAGTGATGGCCGGGGTTTACCATCCAACCTATCCCTAGCGGTGCCGTATATTTCTCGTATATGTCCCTGGAACTCATCAGCATGGACACTATGGTGTCCACCACCTGTTCATCGTGGCCAAAAGTCAACTTTACCCATTCTTCGGCTATCTCCTGGGCTGACAGTTCAGGGTTCCATCCCAATCGCCCAAACCCGTATAAGTTAGCCTGTGCCAGTGGATGGCCGGTCCAGCATTTGCTGTCTCCAATATTCGAAACGCCTACTACGCCCCCGTATTTCATCCCAAAAAGCGAACCGCTGACAACCTTGCTGACCGTTGCCCCCTGCCCCTTTGCATAAGTATCAAAATCCAGCACCTCTTTCCACATAGTAACCAGATAACACAGGTCTTTTTGCTGTCCGGTGTATTCCTGCGTAATTTGAAATTCCACTGCCACATTGGTCTTTTCCATAGCGCCAAACAGGGGGGAGACCGGTTCCCTTATCTGAAAATCCATTGGGCCGTTCTTAATCTGCACAATCACGTTATCCAAAAACTTTCCATCCAGCGGTTTGAAGTTTTCATATGCCGCTTTGGCCCTATCTACACTGCGGTCTCTCCAGTCAACCTGGCAGTTGTATACGAAAGCCCTCCAGAAAACCACGCCGCCATGGGGCTTCAAAGCCTCGGCCAGCATGTTAGCTCCATCGGCATGGTTCCTGCCATAAGTGAAAGGCCCCGGCCTGAATTCAGAATCGGCTTTGACCACAAATCCGCCAAAATCGGGAATGTATCTATAGATATTGTCAGCTACATCCCTCCACCACTTTTTGACCGACTCATCCAGCGGATCAGCAGTAGGTAAGCCACCTATCTCCACCGGAGCGGCAAAATTTATGCTCAGATACAGCCTTATCCCGTACTGCCTGAATACATCGGCTATCCTTGCTACATCGGGCAGGAATTCGTCGGTTATAAGACGTGTCTCTACCTGATGTACATTGACATTGTTGATGGCAACTCCATTTACACCAACAGATGCCAGAAGCCGTGCATAGTCCTTAACCCTGCTCAAATCGCTGACAATCCTGTTATCCTTAAAAAATATGGATTTACCGGCATATCCCCTTTCTATATCGCCGTTCATATTATCCCAGTGATTTATAACCCTCAAAGGGTTACGCGGGGCATCAATGCCCTGCACCTGGGCGAGCGATCTTCCACAGCACATCGACCTTAAAAGATGAAATCCCCCGTACAACGCCCCTTTTTCGTTTTTTCCTATCACGGCCAGCACATTTCTGCCATTGCGCTCAAGCTTTTGCACAATGAATCCATCCTCAGGCAAATCGCTGTGGCTTACCCCCAACATTTCAGCGTCCGCATCATCCAATGTGCCCACAAATATACAGTCGGAATCAGGATAAGACTCCTCTACCTTAGGGGATTGCCCAGTAAATCTGCTAAATGCCAGCTTGAGTTCCTCAATAGCCGCATTTATAACGGGATGCTTGCTTTTGGCTACAATACAGTTACAAAAACTTCTATATTCTTTATCAAAATTATCAGGCAAATACCTGTAATTTAACCAGCATTCATAAACCCTGCTTTTGTTTAAACCCACTGCCTATCACTCCATTTCCAGCTTTCATCTTGTGCTCATCTTGTCAATCGCTTCCCACAGCCCGAGCAGATACATTATTCCCAGTGCTCTATCATATAAACCGTATCCCGGCCGTGCCTTTTCGCCCCATATCATTCTTCCATGGTCAGGGCGCATATACCCATCAAAGCCTATATCGTAATAGGCTTTCATGATTTCAAACATATCAAGCGATCCATCAGAAGACAGATGGGACGTCTCGTAAAAGACCCCCTGCTTTTCAATCTTTATATTTCTTATATGGGCAAAGTGTATCCTGCCCTTGCTTCCGAAATATCTTATCATCTCTGGGAGGTTATTTTTCAAGTTGGCACCCAATGAACCGCTGCACAGAGTAAGCCCATTGTACGGACTATCCACAAGGTTGATTATTCTGTCCAAATTTTCTTTATCGGTAACAATTCGCGGTAGCTTAAATACGGACCATGGCGGATCATCCGGATGAATGGCCAGCTTTACATCGTATTTTTCGCAAACCGGAATCACATTTTCGAGAAAGTACTTGAGGTTTTCAAACAGTTTTTCTTCGTCGACATCCTTATATAGCTCAAACAGCCTCCTTATTTCTTTTAGCCGATAGGGCTCCCATCCGGGCAGCGAATATCCCCTTGATCCAGATTCCATCTCGTTAATGAGCTCAATGGGATCCAAATCCCTGATTGCATCATCGTCATAGGCCATTACTTCCGATCCATCGGGTAACTTCATGGCCAAATCGGTGCGTATCCAGTCAAATACTGGCATGAAATTATAGCACAGCACCTTGATGCCGGCTTGTCCCAAATTCTTTATGGTTTCTTTATAATTGTCTATGTAACGGTCTCTGGAAGGCAGGCCCAATTTTATATCCTCGTGGACATTAACGCTTTCTATCACCTCTAGTTTTAACCCGTGATCCTCTACCTTCTTCTTCAATGCCAGTATCCTTTCCAGAGACCACACTTCTCCTACTGGAATGTCAAACAACGCAGAAACTACTCCGGTTACACCGGGTATTTGCCTTATCTGTTCAAGGGTTACGCTATCGTCGTTTTCTCCAAACCATCTGAATACTACCTTCACGCCATTCACTCCTTTTAATGATTTTTGTAGTAGATATTATACACTATGATAGTCGCTCCAACAAACTTAAAAGATGTTTATAAAAGCTCAGGAAATATCGGGATGAGCAAATAGCTCCGAAATAACCAGGGATACCGCTCCCATAGCTCCCGCATGAAGCTTCAACCTCGAAGTCCTGATTTTTATCCTGTGGTATTTATATACCAAACATTTCTTCTCCACTTCATTCAATATTTCAGGCAGGATAATGTCTTCTGCCAGAGACAGCGTATTCCCGATTATCACCAACTCTGGATTAAAAGTATTTATTAAATTTATTATTCCTATACCCAAATTCCTGCCTATCTCCTTTAACCCTTCTACTGCAATGATACTACCTTCCCGCGCATACCGTATTATACTCAGCGCATTTAATCCATCTATGGTATTGCGATTTATATATTTGTCCTGATTCCCCCTCTCCAATTGAGCATACATGTAATTGAGCAATGCCCTCTCGGAAGCATAATTCTCCCAGCAGCCAGTATTCCCACAGCTACATATTTCATCGTATATATTTATAGTCGCATGCCCGATTTCTCCAGACAAACCAGATGCTCCTCTGTACAGCTCTCCGTTAATTATTATCCCTGTGCCAATTCCTATCCCTGCACTCACATACACGAAGTTGCTGCATTCAATGCCAATCCCAAACCACTTTTCACTCACCGCTCCTACGTTGGCTTCGTTATCTATATGAACCTTTATTTCAAATCTATTCTCCACAATGTCTTTGAGAGGCACATTTGTCCATTTCAGGTTGGGTGCCATCAATATTGTTCCCTTTCTGTAATCCACAATACCAGGAACGCCTATACCAATACCCATAATTCCATTAACAGTCTTAGGGGCATTTGCCACAGCTTCAGCAATAGATTGCAGCAAAAGCTCAATGACCTTTTCTTGCCCTTCTCCAAGCCTTAAATCTACCTTTTTTTCCCAGATTATATTCCCGGTCAAATCGGTCAAAACAGTTAAAATATAATTTACGCCTAAATCAACCCCTATTATGCAACCTCCTTTATCGTTTATTGTTAGCATAATAGGTTTTCGTCCACCCTTTGATTCACCGGGCCCTATTTCCTTTACAAAGCCCTCATGTATGAGTTCATCTACTAGAAAAGAAACCGTTGACTTATTCAAGCCTGTAAACTCAGCAATACCAGCCCTTGAAATGACCTCTTTTTTTCTTATAGTATTTAAAACTATGGATTTATTGATCTGTTTGACCAATAGTTGATCCGCTGTAATCATATTATGCCTCCACTTCACTTAATCAACTTTTCTTGTCTTTCAAAAATATGTATTATGGTTTATAGTATATTATAACATAAACGCAAGCCTTTTTCATCAAAATTCAAAAACTTTCGACAACCACATCGCAAAACCTTCTCACCGGACACAAAGCACATGCCTCGGATTTTTTGGGTTTGTATTCATCAAACGGTTTCATGCCCAGCAAAGCAGGCGACTCAGCCACCATCTCGTCAATTATTTTCTCGGCATATCCTTTATTGATCGGGACGCTTATAGCCCGGCCTGCGTTTAAGAAATATATAACCGCCTCATCCACAATTACCCTTTCACCCTTGTAATGGAGTACCTTATTCAAAGCCCAGGCGTAGCAAACAAGCTGGTCGTGATAGTACATAGCCTTTTCCTCGGCTTCAGCAAGGCTGTTTACGCGATTGGTTTTATAATCTATGACGGTGGCCCTGAACCGTCCTTCTCCCCGATAAATATCCACCCTATCGACGATCCCGGAGAAGTAAAGGCCCTCATCGATGGGCACCCTGAAGGCGTATTCTCTCAAGCTATCGAGCAGCTGGCCTCGTACCTCTTTTGCGCGCTGTTTCTCTATCTCACACAACCCCTGCATATATCCTTTAAGCGCCGACACATCGCGTTGGATATCGATGCCCAGTTCCCTGGCAAACTCGGTCAAGGTTTCGATTTTCAATCCGGGCAAATCAGCCACATCGACTTCCTTTAGCAAAAGATGAACGTTTATCCCTAAATCAACAGGTGTGGTCTCACCTGCCCACTCATCCATCCTCTCTTCCAGCAATTCATGCAAAAATGCGCGGCTGTCCTGTTTGAGGTTTAATATATTTTCAAAGTAAAACCTCCTGGGGCAGTCCTTGTATTTCAGCCAAGACGATATGCTTATGCTTCCTTCACGGGAAGCATCCAGGGGTTTCAGTTTCAGCGTAAAAGCGCCATCTACATCGACGCTCTTCAAAACGCCTTGACCACCGTTCCCCTGCTTTGCTTGGAGACACAGCAGTTCCTCTGCCCTCACTTCTATCAGCTCGGCAATGTTGCCGGATTGCTGTATAGCCCACATGAGTTGCTTCATGAAGCTGTTTAACTTTTCAGGGGCGCAATCCTCACCTATATCCTGACGCTCGCCTATCAATGCCAGATACTCCCTTGCACGGGTGGCCGCGACGTAGAAAAGCCTCCTTGACTCGTCAAGCTCTGCCAGCAGCCTACGGTTATAAATCTCGGCATATGCTGGGTTTACGGCCTCGTTTAGCTTGCCTTCACCGTCAACGCCCATAGCCACCAGGTTGTTGTGTTCATTCAGCAGGAAAAGGAACTTATTCTTTTTGGCCTGCGCATCCAGCGCCTGATCCATATCGGGTATTAAAACCGCCCTGAATTCCAGGCCTTTTGAAGCGTGAATGGTCAATATCTTCACCGCATTGCTGTCCTCGCTGTCCAGCGAAGCCTCTTCTTCCCTATCCGATGACCTGCTCAGAGTATCCACGTACACCAGGAAATCCCGGGCTGTATATATCCCCTTATCCTCAAACCGCTCAACTATTCCCATCAGCTTTTCCAGGTTGCGCAGCTTTTTCTCGCCATAGGGTAGGGCCATCAAGATTTCATCATACCCTGTCAGCTCAATGAGCCTATCAAATAATTCCGCTGCATTTGTTATCCCGCCAAGGGCACAGACGCCTTTAAGTATTGAAGCCGCCCTTTGAACCACCCATGCTTCCTCATCCTGCAAAGCTTCTGAAAAAGCCTCCATCAACGCATCCGGCCTGGTATGCCCCATCCCCTGTTCTTTCACAAATCCTGCAAATTCGAGCAAAAGGTCATCGGAAAATCCAAATATAGGCGATCTCGGTACGGTAAACAGGGCCAACCTGTCGTACGGATAAAACACCAACCTGTATAGAGCCAGTATGTCGGTTACCTCCTGCTTGCTCCAAAACCCTATTCCCCCAAGCACGCAGTAAGGGATACGGTGGTTTGTAAGCGCCCGTTCGACCTGCGCCAGCGAAGACCTGCTCCTTAAAAGTATGGCTATGTCGCTGTAATCAAAGCCTTGTGATACAAGCCTGTGAATGGCTGCCGCAATCACATCCCCCTGGTAGTCCTTTTTGCCCACCGAAACTATATCGTCGTATTCCCCTTCCAATACCTCTTTAAGCTGATCCATCGAATCCTCGGAGAGCAGCAGCCCCTTTGCCAAATCCCATCTTGTCCTGGGCTTGATCTGCTTTAAAGCCTCCTTACCCCATGTTATAAGCTCCACCTTTGGCTCATTGTAGCGTTCATCCTTCTGCTGCTCGGGGTATTTTAAAGGCTCATATGGGTTCAATAGGTGTTTAAACACCCCGTTGACAAAACCTATGATGGTTTTGGTGCTCCTGTAGCAATTGCTCAAGTATTCCACCCTTCCACCGTGCTCCGAGATCTGCCTGCACCCCTCTTCAAACACCCTGTAATCCGAACCCCTGAATCCGTATATGGACTGCTTGTAGTCTCCGACTATGAAAAGCCTTCCTGCAGGTATGCATCCATCCCTGTGCGTAAGGAGATCAAGGATTTTCTTTTGAAGGGGATTGAGGTCCTGAAACTCATCCACCATTATGGCAGTAAACTTCTCATGGTAGTATTTCTGTATATCGGGGTTGCTGAGCAGCCTCAAAGCATAAAGCTCCAAATCGTTGAAGTCCAGCATACTCTCCCTGTCCTTGTACTGGCTATAACTCCTGTACAGCTGTCGTATCAGCCGCAGGCCCACATCTTCTAAAATGTGCATAAGGTCCGCTTCTGCGCCTTTTACCGCATCCTCCTGGCTGTATTGCCCCATCTGCACAGGCTTTTCATGCATCCGGCTGTCCGTTGTGCCATAACAACCCTCCCCTGGACCATCGTTGTCAGATTCTTCATAAACATTATTTGCGCTTTCATAAGCGTAATCAGCTTCTCCATCCGCTTCATCGCTTTGATTGCTACTTCTGCCCTTTTGCTCTGTTTCTTCACAGCTTTCTCCGGTTCCAGCGCTCGGTTTCAGATCCTCTGGCGTACATCCCCTTTCCATCATCGCCTTGAATGCCGATAAAATACCATCTTTAAGCTCACCGGTAAAAAACGATACCGGCAATCTGTCGGCAATAGCCGCAACCATCTTTGCGTTTTGCGGGTCCTCGACAAACTCCCGTATTACTTCATCGGCTATCCTTGAAAGCACGATATCCCTGTCGATCTCGTCCATTACCTTAAAATCGGGGTCGATGCCCAGATACGCAAAGTTTTCGCGCAGCAGCTTGGCGCAAAATCCGTGTATGGTATCGATGTTGGCGCTGGTGATACGCATCCTCAATCCCGAAAGCCTTTTCTTTTCATCCAGGCTGCTGCTTTTTAGGATCCTATCCGAAAGCTCCTTGCGTATCCTGTCCTTCATCTCGGCTGCGGCTTTGCGGGTAAAGGTTATGGCGACGATCCTGTCAAGGTCCACATCGGGATTTTCCAGGATCAGCCTTATGAAGCGTCGCGTCAACACCCGCGTCTTGCCGGAGCCTGCTCCGGCGCGCACTGCGATGCTGGCAGCGGTGTCAAGAGCCCTGGCCTGTTCCTCGTTTACGCCATACCTCTCGCATATATCCTGAAGCATCATCACACCCTCTCCTTTCTGGCCATCCTGGCTTGGTCGTGCCTGCACATGCCGCTGTAGGCACAGCCGAAGATTCCCGCCGGGCACTCCTTTTGCGGCATGAAGTATCCCTGCCTTATCCTGTCTATGACCTTTGCGGCCTCCTTCAGGCTCCAGGACAGCACTACCTGCATATTGCCTTTGGCAGGGGTTGTCCTGGGCCCTTTTTTGCCTTCAAACAGCGCATTCTTTATGTCCTTCCGAATTATGCCGTTCCACTCCAGCTTTTCAATGCTGTAATACAAAAGGGCCAGGCACTCGGGATTTTTCACTCCAAACCGCCTCTTTATCATTTCGTCGACGGCAGCGTGGTACAGCGGCAACTGAAAATCGGTGCCCTCTATGCATTCCTTTATGCTCTTTATGCCGCTCTTTTTGTAATCGTATATTATGTATCTGCCTGTAAATCGGCCTTTTGCATCGGCCTCCATATCCACCCTGTCTGCTACGCCCCGTATGACGGCGCTGCATCCGTCGATTGTGGTTTCAAAAAATTCTTCCAGCATCACCGGCTTTAAAATACGCCCCGTAACCTCATAGTACCTTGCCATGCTCCGGGCATCATGGATGATGAAATTCTCCAGCACGCTATGTAGCTGCTTCAAAGCAAAGTCCTTAAGCGGAGGCAATACATGGTCGAGGTGCAGATCCTGTGCCTGCTCAAAGAAGATGGCGTTAAACCTTTGCATATCGGGCGTCAACACATCGTCGTTATCCTGATAGTAGGCCTTCAGCACGGAGTGATAAAAGCTCCCAATGCCCATAGACCGTTCAGCGGCATCATCCTCAGCCTGTATGTCAAGAACCCTCTGGGCAAAATAGGTGAAAGGGCACCACACATAGCTGTTGAGCTGCGAAGCAGAGAAGGCATACTCCAAATCCTGCTGTTTGAGGCGTGGCAGCGTAAGCCTGCCATCGTAGGAATCAAATTGAGGGCAAAACTCCCTTGAAAATTCGATATCGGCTGCATAAGCCGAATACCTGAGCCTGTTTGCTGCCTCGTCAGCAGGCACTTTCCAATCAATACGCCGGCCGCCCTGAGCATTCCTCATGTGCAGGCTGAAGGCCTTTATCGCTTCCCTTGCGCTGCAGGGTTTTTCATCAAACGCCATCCTGTCCCTCATGCTGACATGCTGTGCCACCACAGCCCTACGGGTTTGCTCATCCAAAGTCGACAGCACTTCGTCTATAAAAGGCGAGGGGATCATCACGCTCCCGCCCTCATCTGCCGTCCTGTACGACAGATAAAGGCTTTTTCGCGCCGAAGATATGCAGGCATTAAACCTGATTTTCTCACGCTCAAGCTCCCACCACAATGGTCTCAAGTTGATGCCCACTTCGAAAAGCCTGTCAGCTTCGCAGCCGTCAAATATGCCGACGCCGCTGCCGCCGACAGGGAAGATGCTCTCGTTCAATCCCAGGACAAAAACCGCATGGTACCGCTGTCCCCTTATGAGGTCAGGGATGATAAGCCTCACCCCTCCCCTCTCCGCGCTGAGGTCAGCGGGCTGTTGCTCAGATAAAGCAGATATAACATCATGGACAGCCTGTTGTAAAGTTGCAATGCCGCCTTCGGAAGCATACTGCCCATAGGCCTTATACAACCGTTCCAGGGCGTCAAGCATCCTGCTCACGGCCTCTATATCGCGCAGCCACAGCTCCACATCCAGCAGGCCATGGCTGTAAAGCTTCGAAATTTTATCCTCTATGTTAAGCCTTTTCAAAAGCTCGTTAAAGAGCTGAAAAAGCTCCACCGGGCTGGAATTTTGGGCATTCACAAGGCTTTCCAGCCTGCTTAAAAATTCGGTGACCACGCCTATGTACTCCTCCATACCTGCCCTGGCTGCATCGTCCTGCGCTGTCTCAGCGTACCCTTTTAAAAATTCCGCAAAGTACATCCCGGGCTGTCCAGAATACTCTCCAAGTATGCGCTCGGCAATAGCAAGCAGCCTTGCCACCTCAAACCCTTCATGATGCAGGACGTCAAACGGCAACAGATACTTGGAGGTAACTATGGATACAAAAGCGCTGTCCCTCTCCTCCTGATAGAGCACAAATTTGAGCAACGATATTATATCCTTTATCAGCGGTATCGACACCAAGCCGTTTTGCCTTCGAGCCTTTATGGGGATGCCATACTCCCTAAATACCTCTAGAACCTTATCCCTGTAGCCATCCATGTCAGCAACCACAACGGCTATATCAGAGGGATTCACGTTTGAATCCTGTATAAGCCCTTTTATTCGCCTGGCCGCCGTCCTTATCTCATGGTCAATACACGGGCTGTTCAGTATTTGTAGGCTTTCGCCATCAATACTTACGCTGGCTCCTCCGGAATAAAGCCTTCTGGCCAGCTCCTCAAGATTGGAACCAGCATCAACACCGGCTTCTACGCGCTCAAATCCCAATCCCTCAAAATCCTTGACTATCTCCTCCATCACAAACTCTCGATTATAGTCATTTTTAAATGGTACATTGACGTATATGGGAATATCGGGATGGCTCTCCATTATGCTGCTGACCAGGTTCAAGTTCACGGGGTCCACGTTTACAAACCCATCTATGACTATAACGCCCGTGGCTTTCAATATTTTGGCATCCTTGCACGCCTTGATGGCCTCAATCGAAATGTCTTCTATGTCCATGAGATTCCTACGCGCCTTAAACCTCTCATACTGCTGGTAGATTTCGTACACACCCCGGCACTTTTCAAGTAATCTGCCGTGAAACCTCGAGGTCCTGACCCAAAATTCATCGGGCGTGACGCACGAGCGCTTAAAAAGCCTTATGGTATCAATCATAAGATTTAAAAAGCCCTGCTTGTATCTCACTCGCCTGAAAAAATTATCCTCCGAAAGCCCCTCAACCAACTGCCTCAATATGACCCTTTTCTCGGTATCGTCGATCACGCGCTTCTTCCTCAGCTCATTCTCCAGGATCATCCGTTCCAGGTCATCAAAGCCAAAAACGTGGCAGTTGAAGATACCCCCCATTTGTTCGGCAAAAAGCCGCCTCACGTCAAACATGGCTTCCCTTGAAGGCAGTATGTACAACGCCGTCTGCCCCTGCTTTATGCGCTCTATGCACTCCACGACCAATGCATGTCGCCTTTTACATGAATAGGGTTCAAAGTATAAAATGCGCATAAGGTACCCCCCAGCTTATGATTGATAACAGCCAGAATGAAAACGTAGCAGCTGTTTCGCGCATGCTTTTTATTTTATCCTGAGTGCTGATTTAATTGCTAGCCCCGATGATTTACGTGCTCCATAAGTTATGGTACTACATGGAAACAAGTATGTAAATATCATAAAAAATATGTTTTACAGCCTCAAAATCCGTTTATGAAAATATATTATAAAGAATGAGGACGAAAGAAGGTGGTACTATGTCCATAAAGTGGAGGCCCGAGCTGGAAATCGGCATTGAGGAGATCGATAGGCAGCACAAAGCGCTGATAAACGCCGTCAACGATTTTTTGCAGGCCTGCGCCGAAGGGAAAGGCAAAGAAGAAGTGGGCAGCACAATGGACTTCCTCTCGGATTACGTGGTGACGCATTTCAATTACGAACAGGATTATCAAAAGAAATACGACTATCCCAAGTATGAGCAGCATTTGAGGATGCACCAGGCTTTCCTCAAAGAAGTTGAAAATTTAAAGAAGAAATTTGAGGATGAGGGAGCTTCCCTACATTTTACCATTCAGTTTAGCAAAAAGGTGGTAAACTGGATTATAACCCACATTGGCGGAGCCGATGCAGAATTTGCTGCATATGTTAAATCCCTGAAAAACAGCGATAAATAGGCGTTGACTTTAATTTTAACTGTAAATTTGATATAATTTAAAGAACCATAAATGAAACAGGGAGGGATTAAAGTTGTATTACAGGGAGTTTGGGGACCTAGGTTTTAAAGTTTCAACGTTTGGTATGGGTTGCATGCGTTTGCCCCTTAAAGTACAGCCGGACGGTTCAACGGATCAGTCGGTCATAGACGAAGAAGAAGCCATCAAGATGATTAGGTATGCAATAGACAACGGTGTCAATTACATAGATACCGCTTATCCGTATCATGGCGGCAACAGCGAAATAGTGGTAGGTAAAGCTTTAAAGGATGGATACCGTGAAAGGGTGAAGCTGGCCACTAAGCTCCCCATGTGGAAAGTGGAGTCTTATGAAGACTGCGAAAAACTGCTGGACGAGCAGCTGTCAAAACTTCAGGTTGACTATATCGACTTCTATTTGCTGCACGCTCTGGATAAGGAAAGGTGGGAAAAAGTAGAAAAATTCAACATATTGAAGTTCCTAGATAAAGCTGTCGAATCTGGAAAGATAAAATATCCTGGATTTTCATTTCACGATGAGCTGCCGGTATTTAAATCGATAATAGACGCGTACGACTGGAAGATGTGCCAGATTCAGCTCAATTTCCTGGATGAGAACTATCAGGCCGGGGTAGAAGGCATGCGCTACGCCGCATCCAAAGGAATACCCGTCGTGATAATGGAGCCCTTAAAGGGTGGCAGGCTTGCCCATAACATACCCAGGGATATTCAGGAGCTGTGGGACAGCTTCAGCGTAAAGCGTTCTCCGGTTGAATGGGCATTCAGATGGCTGTACAACTTCCCTGAGGTGACAGTCATCTTAAGCGGCGTCAGCACCATGGAACAACTCAAGGAAAATATCGAGATATTTAAAAACGCGGCCCCCAATTCAATGACTCAAGAAGAGCTTGACTTGGTTGCCAAGATAAAAGCCGCGTATGAAAGCAAGATAAGGGTGAGCTGTACGTCCTGCAACTACTGCATGCCCTGTCCTTCGGGGATAAATATACCCAGGATATTCAGCCTGTACAACAACGCCTCCATGTACGATGATATCGCAGGTCAGAGCAAGGGATATAAGAAACTCATTGATGAAGGGGCCGATGCTTCCAACTGCGTAGAATGCGGCCAGTGTGAGAGCGCATGCCCACAGGGCATACCTATAATAGAGAAGCTCAAGGAAGCACACCAAGTGCTGACACAGGGATTTTAACATCTTTGCCGCAAGAAGTCTCCATCTTCTATAAGATGGAGATGAATTGTGGTTGACTCGATTGGCAAGAAGAATCTTCCACTTTTTTAAACGAGAAATGCATGTTGTACGGAGATGATCGCAAAGAGCAATATCTGTAAAGCCTTTGATAAAAGAAAGGCAAAGGAAGAGAGGCAGAGGATGTCAAAAAGAAAAGCTCCTTGCCCTTCTAGCAGCGATGAGCAAGGAGCCTTTCTTTTTTACCGCTAAATTTGTACCAATTGAACATGCCAGTTAAACATACCCATTTTATACCAAGTAAGCATGCTCATAGCTTAACTATTAAAATGAAAAACGTTTATCAACTCTAAGAAGCATCAGAAACATCAACATTTCCATGGCATTTCTTGTATTTCTTGCCGCTACCGCAAAAACAGGGATCATTGCGTCCCAGCCGCTTTTCTGGGAACAGCTCATATCGCCCTGTTTTTGCAATAATGCCGGCGCGTTCCCTTTCTTTCAATACCTTTAAAGCCAATTGTTTGAAATAGGGCATGGAATGCTCAAAGAATTTTTTCCAGCCAGCACACAGCCAGCTCAGCTTACTGGAATTGCCGCCACCATACAGCCTGTGCTTGAGGCAGTCTCCCGAGCATAGGTAAAGCCACCGGCACCTCTGACATTCGCTGTTCCATTCAGCCTTTTGTTTCCCAAACTCCACATACGTGGGACTATTTTGCAGCTCCTCCCAGCTGTCCTCCATCACGTTCCCCAGCTTAAACTGGCGGGTGACAAAGAAGTCGCAAGGGTATATATCCCCATTGTACTCCACCACAAAGTACTGACAGCAGTTCCCCGCCAGATGGCATGTGGTGTATATCCCATCCACCAGGAAATTCAATATCGAATCAAATATCCGAACCGATACTCTATAAGTGGATATCATACGCTCAAGGACATCATCAGGCATCCTGTGAATATGAGTTTCGGGATACAGCAAAGACTTGTCTATATAAAAGCAGTATTGACACCGCAGATTGCAATCCGCTGATGCCGGCTTCACAAGTAAAGAAAAAGGCTTGACCATTTTTTAAATCCCTGCCATAGTTTTCTCAAATCTCATTAAGATATTATAGCATAAAATTTTTGTTTATGTGAATATAAACTCCATTACATATCACCACGTTTATCAACATCATCTAGCTTATGTTGCGTTTCTACTATATCTGTCAAACTTTTCACAATCTCTGGATATTTCAACGCCAGATTTCTTTCCTCAAAAGGATCTTCACCAAGATGAAAAAGCTCAATTATCTGATGTCCTACCCTTTTATCTAAAATCAGCTTCCAGTGACCATAACGTACTGCAAATCGGTTATAAGTAAGATTCCAATAAAATACTCTTTCAGAACTCGGCTGTTCTTCTCCAAACAAAATGGGCAAAATATTAATGCCATCCCATTTTGGATCTTCCGGCGGAGCACATCCAAGCAGTGCAGCAAAGGTAGGCATCCAATCTACTAGGGGGAACCGTGGTAACTGACATCCCCCCATCCTAAGTCATCTGCAAGAATAAACAATACATTTGGTTTTTCCATATGTATTCCTCCCTAATATTTCTCCTCAGAAATTTTTGATTTCATCGGTATTAAAATTTTTAATACTTTTCTATTCCACAAACCGATATAGAAACCGTGATTAAGAAAACATATTCACATCAAAACAGGGTACTATGAGGCACTCCATTTTCTGATTGAATTGGTCTTTTATCCTACCAAACCTGTACGTTCTATGCTTTCCATAAAGCGTCGCTGTAAAAACAAATACATTACTATCAGCGGCAAAATTACTAACAAAGTACCAGCCATTAAAGTAGCTGTATTGTACATTTGATTCAACTGGTCAACCTCTAAAATGCCAAATTCTTCTCCCTCTATCATTCTCAAAGTGGCATACATATTGGTCAAATTCATGGGAAGAAGCCAATTTTTAGGTCTAGTCAAATAGACAGCAGGTTCATAGTAGTCATTCCAGTGCCATACCGCTCCTAATACAGTACATACCAATATAGCTGTCTTTGAGATAGGCAAAACTATATTCCAAAATATTCTAAAAGTGCTACAACCGTCTATACGAGCAGAATCTTCAAGTTCAGTAGGTAATCCTATAAAGAACTGTCTAAAAAGGAATATAAACAATCCTCCTCGCAACCCCATCCCAAAAAATGTAGGAACTATAAGAGGCAGATAAGTGTTTAACCAACCGTAAGTGGAGTATTGCATAAAAAGAGGAACGATTATAACCTGAGCCGGCACTATAATAGTAAGCATGACAATCATAAAAAGCGCATTTCGTCCCGGGAAGTGACACCTGGCAAATCCATACGCAACTAGTGAACAAGAGATTATATGTCCTAATACACACAGCAAAGTAACTAAAAGCGACTTTTGAAAGTACGTCCAATAATTGAGCCCTGCAAAAGCCACTTTAAAATTTTCCCAGTAAATTTCTCTTGGTATCCACCGTACCGTCATATCTAAAAGGTCGGCAGGCGACTTCATAGCAGTAATCAAAAGATATAAAAATGGGTATAAAAACACATAAGCAAATTCAAGTAAAAGAATATAAACAGCAATATTGTATACAATATAACGCTTTACACGAATAAAGTCTATAATTTTCTCGATAACATGCCTAAAAGTAAACTGATAAGTACTTATTAGCCCTCTTTCTAATTTGCTAATAACATGTTCTGCTTTGTTCACAACATCAACCCCCTCCAGAAATTTTATTCTGCTTTTCTTTTAAATTTATCTGAATTTACCTAGCCGACGCATCATGGACATAGCGGCGTCCTACAGTGAAAACCACCACTACTATTAAAAATATAAAAGCAAAATAAATCCACCCTATAGCTGCACCATATTCATATTGCCTGTTAGTAAAAGCTGTAGTCCTCACATAATCAACAATAGGATTAGAAACATCAGCAAACAAATCTATCAAAGTATATATAAGGGAAAGAAGGATAACCGGAGATGTCATTGGAAGAGTTATCTTCCAAAACATTTCCCATTCACTAGCACCGTCACAACGGGCAGCTTCATACAGGGAAGATGATATTCCTTGCAATCCACTTATATACAGAACAATCTGCACACCGGATTTCCATAAAATAAGCGCTAAATTACTCATAAAATTTTGCACTGTATGAACAACCGTAGGGCCCATATACATCAAAATCTCTCTCGGAATTGCAACTCCCCGTTCTACATCTATAGCACCTTGGACTACCCCCCCTCCAACCAATTGATTCATAACATATCCGCTACCTAGGATTACCGGCATAAAATATACCATCCTAAACAATCCTCTTGCTTTTATCTTCTTATTAAGCAAAATTGCTAAAAACAACGCAAAGATATTGATTAACGGCAGGTAAATTAAAGTTTTTTGCGCTGTTTCAAAAAACATGGGTAAAAAATTGATATCCCATACAAATGCGCGAATATAGTTATCAAAACCCACCCATTCCATTTCCCAACCTGCAAACTTGGTAATCTTGCTAAAACTCAGCCTTATAGACTTAAGTAATGGATACAAGAAGAATGCAGAAACACCTATAAGCCATGGGAGAATGAAAAGGTATCCTTCCAGTGCCCGTTTTCTTCTCATAGTCCACCACGACCTTTTCATCTTACATTTCCCTCCTCGTCAATTACAAGATAATCAAGAGCTTCTATAAGATAACCATCTACCTTCACCGGCTGTTTTTGGTAATTCACATATACTCTTGCACCTCCATCATACGTAACCTTATATACGTTATCCTGTACTTTCTCATGCTTTATAACGACGCGAGACCATATGTCACCAAGTCTGTCATTAAATTCTCGATAAATATTAGCTACTGGTTTTATCCAGTCATAGTAAAAAGACGTAAACAACTTATTGTAACGTGTATATTTTAATAGCTCTGGCGTATTATAGGTAAGCTGAAAATAAGGAAGACATCCATATTCTACCCATTGCAGCTTTTGCTTTTGGAAATCATAAAAAAGATTCCCTGGCTTTGAAGAATAAGGTATAAGTCCATGCACGACTATTTGATAAAACGGCACAAACTCATCCGTTATGAAATATCCTGACCCCTCAATGGGTATATCAAAAAGCCTATCAGCATATTTCAACACATAAGCGTTACCTCCACAAACGGCTGACTTGCCATATAGAGTATTAGACCTTTCCAAAAACTTCTGCCAGTATTCAGCTGTTTTACTGCGAGTTGATGGATAGGTGTTATGATAATCAAAATAGATGATTTCACCAAGCCGTTCAAAATTTATACCATCTATCGGGCAATTTCCTAAAAGGGGTAAAAATTCACTTATAAATTTATTCCATGAAACTGTCGGATTTAAAAGAAATTCTGTTTGAGTAACATCTGTAACGCTTAAGCCATTTTTCTGGTATACCACGTCTTTTCGTTTAGAAAAACCACCATTTTCTGCTAATGCATCCACGAAGTTGTCCTGTAAAAACAACGTTATTCCTTTTTCTGATGTATATTCAGCCAAATTTTTTAGCCCCTTGATTCCTCCTATAGACCTAGGTATTGGGAAGTGCAATGGATAACTGCCATATCCCCCTTTTGTCCAACCAAAAAGGTTTACTTGCATATCTTTTATTCCATGTTTTAGAAATTCATCAAGAATTAACCTCACCTGATCAAAAGTAGTCATAACTATAAATCTATCAAAAAGCAGTTGTTTTTCTTTTATGCCCATTAGAAAGTCAATGGCCAGAGGAATTGAAGTTCCCGGCTTTATGACCCGTTTAATATTGCCAGTATCTAATAAGTAGTTACGATAGGCATTGGCCATTCCGCTATAATTGGCATTTTCCCCCGCTAAAAAAACATACATTACAGCATGGTCTTGTAACAATATTTCTTTTTCTATTCTGCTAATAAGAGTGGCATCGGGCCTTGTAGCCCTATAGAAACGCCTATAAGTAAACTCAGGATAAACTCTCGCTAAATGTACCACATATCCATTGGGTGCAAAGCTTATAGCTGTATCACATTCTCCCTCAGTTACTATGCCCACAAACCCGCTATTGCCTCTCTTAATCCCAAATACAGGTAATAAAGCCTGTTTTAATCCTTCTTCCTTTGTTAATTTGTATAAATCGATATCAACCTCATCCGAGCCATAAACGTACCAACTGTACTTTGTAGCAACTCCTGTTTCCTTAGTTTTTAAATATGTGATGGCCCCACATCCGTCTGGATAAAAGACATATCCTTCCTCATCGTCCTTTGCAGCACCGAAAAATGGCAGGAGTTCTATACGGACGATACCGTACTTGCCTCTTTCCTTTATCGTATCTGCTGGCAACTTCACAAGTAACGCATCCCCATCCAGCTTAAATTCAAGCGTCACTTCAATATCCAATTCTTCAAAATAATAGTGTATATTAAAACCATTATCAGTTCTCTGAGCATTTACCTGTGCTTTTGCCCCAGTACTACTGGTTACAAGTAAAGTATCTGTATCTCGGCTCAAATCAGTATACACTATATTAAAAAGGGATTTCATATTGGTCTGCCAAGCTTTATTTACGCTTTGCATATCATAATATTCTTCACTAACAGATGACCCCCATAAAAATCCGTTCCGTTTATCCTCTACTATGATGGCCGGTTCCTGAGGATTATAATACAATCCAATAATATCTGTCTCTGCCATTTTAATATAGCCACTAGGAATACAACTATCTGTCACCGCACTTATATCGGTATCAATGGTAGAGTCAGTTCTATTAATATCTTCTGTATTACCGACAGTTGTACTAATGTTTGTATTAGCTTGTGCGTAAAGTGTATATGATGTTTCATGGTAAACCAGATCATTAAATCCTGGCAACAAAGTTAACAAGAGGCTGGCTATAAATATGATGCTTTTTTTGGGCACTTTGTCTCCTCCTCTCACTGTGCAATAAACGATTTATGACCTCAACATCCTTAACTCAATAGCTATATCATATAAAAAACGATAGAGTTGATTGCCTAATGCAAAGAAAAGTCCTGCAATTCCCCAAATCAGAATCATAGCTATTACGCTTAAAACACATATACCTACGGTCTGCCCAAATTCGTAACTATTCATTGTCATTACACTTATAAAGATCAATATAAATACCCACATCCATATTGCTTTCTGTAAAACTCCGTAAATCCCTGTTTCGCCATTACCTAAAAGATGGGATAAAAGTCCAATTGGCAAAGTAAACACAATGTAGGGTAACAGTGCATAAGCCGAAGCCATAAAAATTTCTCGCATCATCGATTCACCGCTTATTATAGTAGTAACAGCATAACAGGCTAGGACCCACGTTAATACCGGTAGAAGATATTTTACTATTTCCAGCCATATACTAGCATCTCTTGGCAGTATATCTGCCAGGGGATAATGTACTACATAGATATATACAGTGCGTACAATTATCATCATCAAGAGAAGGATAATTGCGGGTCTATAGCTAAATTTATCCCTCTCTGCCTTAATTAAAGGGAAAGCATCCATGGGTTTAAAAAGCACCATTAGTGAAAACTTTAACATGTTCATAATCTACTCCCCCTGAATTTAGTTAAATTCTCCATAAACATATTGTGTAAAATAATTTTTTGCAAGATTTTTGAGGTACTTCACTCCCAATATCAACCCTGCAGTTAATATTATCAAACTTAATACCACCCATCCGAAATAAGCTCTAAACAATTGACGCCTATACTCCGCAAAAGCAGTAGAATAACCTGTTGGGTCATTACCTTTTTTATATTCCTCCATAGCTTCTTTCCACTCACCTTTTTTATACAATGACATTGCTATTCCCCTGTGTGCGAGTTCATAATTAGTATCTATCTCTAGTACCTGTTTCCATAGTTCGGCAGCCTGTTCATAACGTCCCTCGGAGTAAAGTGTAACCGCCTGATGGATAAGATTTATAAAATGAGTAGGTTCAAATACCTGTATGTTGTTGAGGTTACTATCAAGCACATATATATTCCCATCTGTATCTACAGCTAAGCTAGACGGAATTTGAAATGCTCCTTTCCATTTTCCTTTGCCACCAAAAACAGTAAGTAAGTTTCCCAGTTGATCATACTGATATATTTTACAACCTTCCCGCTCCAATACACTTATTATTCCGTTTTTGTCAACGGCTATATCAACGAAATACGGCAAAACAGGACCACTTTCGCCCATAACCATTTCACCAAATTCCCCTGAAGGATATATATTTTTCCCAACTGAATTAATTTTTCTTATCTGATCTCTATCAATGCTAACTGCGGTAGCATATATCATACCGTCCTTGCCTATGATAAAATTGGAATATGGGGGAGCAGTAAGATTGGCTATCCGCGCTTTCTGTTCTTCAGTAGCAAAATTTCGGATGATCCAATCTCTAAGAGTCGCGGTTACACGAGTAGCGCCTACATACCCTCTAAAATTATTGTGGGCATCAATAGTTAAAAATCCATAGTAATTGCTTTCGTTTAAAATATAGATGTACCCCATCCGATTTATGTAAATTTTTGTAGGGTCAAACGAAAGGTTAGACAGCATTGCTGATTCCGGCTTTACAAATTGCTCTACAAACCTTCCATCAGGGGCCAGATGGACTATTCGGCGATTTCCCGTGTCTGCAACGTATATATCTCCATCGCTGTCCACGTATACACCTTTAGGAGAATTAAAAGGTCTATCAGGGGGACCAGTAAACACATCGAGCACTTTACCATCTCGGGTTAACTTAACCACCCTGTTGTTACCTGTATCAGCCACATAAAGAATATTATTCTGATCTATAAACAAGTCTTGAGCGTTATTTAAGTTTCCTACTTCCAAATTGGCTATAACTTTTTTCACAGAATATGTCAAAGGTATTGGAATGCGATGCCCTCTTTTAGCAGTATCCAGCACATAATCGATATCATCTATAGCATTAACCCTAAAGGGTACAAAGATATTTGAGATGACAATAAAAATCATAATAATTGCTATGGCAACAAAACGTTTCATAATAAGCTTCCCCCTCTTATGCCTTTATCCCCGAATATGCCATTGTTTCCAGAACTCTTGCCTGCATCCAAATAAATATAACAATTGTAGGTATAGTAGTGATAAAAGTAGCCGCTGCCACAGCTCCGCTTCTTGCTACCACACCTGGTCCTCCTGCTATTGTCTGAAGAGCCAAAGGCAATGTCTTTTTGGCCTGACTGGTAATATAAATAAGGGGTGAAAAAGCATCATTCCAGTTAGAAATGAATGAAAAAACTATCAACGTAGACCATGCAGGAGTTAACGTAGGCATAGCTATCTTCCAAAATAACACCCAGTCATTGGCACCATCTATCCGTGCTGATTCCAGCAACTCATTTGGCATCTGTTCACAAAACTGTTTCATCAAGAAAAAATTGTATGGCACCGCTAGCTTAGGTATAATCAATGCCCAGTAAGTATTTAACAATCCTAACTTATTTATTACCATATATGAGGGAATCTGAGTAACATGAGTTGAAAACATTAAAGCTGCTATCACTATACCAAATATCCAGTTGACTCCCGGCAGTTTATATTTTGCCACCACAAATGCTCCAAGGCTTGATATAATCACTGTACCTCCAACAACAACCACAGTTACAAATAAGCTGTTAAATATATAGCGCGTAAAGGGTATTGTTGAGCTGCTTACCGCTGTTAACAGGTCAATAAAATTTTGTAGAGTAGGCCTTCGGACTAAAAATCGTGGTGGATAAATGAATAATTCATCTAAAGGCTTAAAGGCCGTTGATATCATATAAACCAATGGTAATGATGTAAATGCCACAAGTGCTGTCAAGAATGTATAAAACATGAACCATCCAAAACTAAATCTTTTTCTCAGTCTCTTTGACTTTGCGTTTTGCATTTCAGCAATGCCCCCTTTTTATACTTAACTAGTACATATCTTTAGATGAAAATACTCTCATAACGACGCGCCCCAATAAGAAGGTTAACATGAACAACACTACCGCTACAGCTGCAGCATAACCCATTTCAAACCTTATAAAGGCATAGTCATAAAGATGCGCCACTATAGTATGAGCCGCATAATTCGGGCTTGGCATTCCTGCTACCGATACAGCTATATCAAATACTCCAAATGATTTGACTATTGAATCAACAGCTCCAAATAAAAGTTGCGGTTTCATCATCGGAAGGGTTATATACCATAACTCTTGAAAATGATTTTTTATACCATCCACAGCACCGGCATCATACAATTCCTTAGGTATATTTTGAAGTCCAGCCAGGAAAACCAAAAAACCAGTTCCCATACTCATCCATATCGATATTATTATTACCACTGGCATAATGGTATCGCTGTCCATATTCCAAAGAATTGGCTCCGTTATAAACCCCATTCTAATAAGTAAGTGATTGATAAGCCCATACCTGTCTCCCGAAAAGAAATACAACCAGACCACAGACATTGCTATGCCACTGGTAATGGAAGGAGCATAAAAGCCAAGTGCAAAAATATTTCTCACTCTCGTCAACTTTATACGATTGAGCACCCACGCCATTATAAATGACATAATATAACCTACTGGCCCAGCTATTAAAGCAAAAAACAGGGTGTTTTTAATGGCTATAAGAAAAATATCGTCATCCATAAAGAGTATACGATAATTTGTTAACCCCAACCATCGAGGAGGTTGAAGCATATTGTAATAATTAAAACTTAGATATATAGCTATAATTACCGGTATTACAGTAAATATCATCAGCAATATTACAAATGGAGATAAGAATAAATATCCCATACCATATTTTTTCCATCCTTTAGTTATAGTTTGTTTTCGGCGTTGCAAAATACATTTAAGCCCTTGCCCTTTGAAGGTTACTAAAATTGTCTGCAACATATTATGTGTAGCCCCCTTCCCGCCCATCACTATTCTCCTACCACACCGTATTCTTCCTGTTTGGCCCTAAGTTCCTTATTTATTTCCTTTACTGCCAGCTCCAAAGAATCTCTTACATTCATCTCGCCCAACACTACCCTATTCCATGCATTATTGATATGTCTTGCAGTAAAATATCCTCCCAAGACCACCGGTTGCTCTTTATACCACTTCCATGATTCCTGAATAACACGCAAATCTTGTATTTTCCATGGAAGTCCCTCAAATGCCTCAACGTTGGCTGTATTCCAGCGCGCTTCCACTCCCAGGAGGGCTTCTACTTCTCTCCCAAACCGGACTTGCGTGTCAGTATCAGTCCACCAGTCTAAGAATTTCCATGCTTCTTCTTTGTGTTTGGATTGCGAAAGTATGATAGCCGCTTGTCCCGCTATTCCTCCAGTAGACCTATCTATTGTAGAATCGTCTTTCTTTTTCCCAGGAATAAGCGCTATCCCCCATCGGCCAAATAACTCTGGAGCAGCTGTGGACAAACGCATATAAAGGTCATAACCACCTACGCATAAAGGCATTTCTCCATTTCTCATGCGATTAAATAAATCGGCTACAACCGGCACTCCATAACTGGTATAAAGCTCTGTATACTCTTTAAATGCTAAATAGGCCTCTGGTGTATCTAAGCCAGATTTCATACCATTTTCCTTATAAAATTCTCCTCCATGCTGGTATAAAAACGGTGAAAAATTTGCTGTAGGATTTCCCGTAGGATACCCAAATTCCAATCCATTTTGATATAGTACCGGAAGAACATCGGTATATAATTCATCCCACGTATCTGGTATTTTTATTCCTAGCTCTTTTAATATATCTTTACGGTAAAATAAAACTTGAAAATTCATTGTTTCAGGTAAAGCGTAAACGCCGCCTCGGTATTCAAAAGGCACCATAATACCCGGTAAAAATCGCTTGCTTACCTCTTCAAAATTGTCAAACTGCTTTAAATTTACCACTGCTTCACGTATGGCAAATTCCACAGGAGAGTTTGCATCAACACCCAAAGCCACATCAGGTGCTCTATTGGCCGTTATGGCTAGCATAAGGGCGTTTGTAGCACCCGCACCTAACTGAGAAGGGGGTACAACGTTAATATTGACGTATACGCCCGTCCTGGGTGTAAATTCTTCATCGGCCATTTCCTTTATAATTTCAGCCCACTCTTTACCTCTGCCCACCCATACATTGATCAGCGTACCCTCTTCATCTGCACTCTGATAAACATTCCCTACACTGTCATAATCTTTATAAAACGATGCTATAAAATCCATGAACATATAATAAAGCTTTTGGATTGCATTAGCTCTTGCATTAGGCCATTTTTCTTCAGGAGAGCCGATTAAAAAATAGTCAATAGCCAATGGCCGGTTTTTCAGACTGTTAATCCACGAACTGATACTGGTCTGTGCATTATTCAAATCATTAAGCTGCACAGGAATTTTATCAGGATTTGCAACCATGCTTTCCATCTGCGATTTAATAGTAGCAAAATTGTTTATCATGCTTCCCCGTTTTACCGACATACGCTCCAATCTATCTATTTGTCTTTGCATACTATCAGCTATGTATTGCAAATCATCCAATAAACCAGGAATTCTTCTGTCCAATTCATATTCGTAATTGGGATCAGGTTCATTCCCTGTTATCATGATTATTCTCCGTATGATGTCTGAAATAAGCAAAGCATTATCGGTAAGGTCATGTATAACTTCCGTCAGAGGCCCCATTACCACTTTCATCGTCAATGTATGTTTTCCTTTAGTCAAATAAAAAAGATAAGGCTCACCATTTGAATCTTTTAATATTTCTGTCCTCCAGCCATTCTGATATTTAAATTCATATTCCTTCATTTCTTCAAAGGGTATTTTTCCATCTATAAAAATGCTCCTGTATGAAGATAATCCATCGCCCCACCACTGCCCTACGCGCAGACCTATCTTGTAAAGACCGTCTTCAGGCACCTCAAATTCCCAAGTTATAGACTGCCCTCCCTTTCTCCAACGCCAATCACCTATGACATTTAGAAGCCTCCTAGTCGGTGATGTAGGCTCAGCCAATGGGTCATTACTACCTTCACGTCTTATTGTAGGGTCATTTTTTTCTATGGCACATTCCTCAGCTTGAATCTTCACGGTTTTTCCCGTAGGCTTATAACCTTTATCCTTGTATATTGACAAAATTCCCTGATAGGAAAGCATTTCTTCAGGAGCTCGCAAAAATATACGTCCTATAGCAACAGGTTGATCCACATAATCCAATCGTAAAGTATGCTTGCCTTTTGTAAAATAGAACTGAAAGGGTTCTGAATACATGCCTTGATTATCTGAAAGTGTCACCGTTCTCCATTTATTAATTTCGACCTGTCGAGGTCTTACTTCATCGCCTATATTATTTACTTTAGGTTTACTCTCATCTTTCCAGAAACGATATAATGTAATATTATAAGCCTCCACAAAAGGAACTTGTCCATCTATTCTAAGTTCCCTTTGAATTGGAGAACCTGAAGCGGGAAGTGGATAATACTCTATGGCTATTTCATATAAACCACTTTGTGGTATATCAACCGACCACTCAAACCAACTATAATCTGCTTCCCACACCAATACCGGTTGGTCATTTCCTCCTATCCCACTAGCTAGTGGTATTTCCCCTTTATCTGACGCAATTATATCTTTTGGTTCTAATACCACTTCTATATTTTCAACTGGCTTATATCCCTTTTCAACGTAAGTTGCCTTTATGTCAGCATAATAAGGTTTACCAGTAACATCATCATCAAATTCTATTGTTCCTTCATCCATCTGCTGTTGGAACTTCTCTTTAAGCGGCACGCCGGGCGCTCCTTTAATAAAAGTGGGAGGAATGACAACAAACGTGAGAATAACTAAGATAAGCAAACAACATACTTGAATTCTTAATAATCGTTGCACTACCTAATCATCCTCCTTAGGCAAATTAAAAACCCAGGTTTAATTACAAAGTGGGCCTAAAGATTCCTTAGGCCTTTAGGCCCACTTTGTATTTATTTTGCGGATACTTTTTAGTGCCAATAGCTCTTAAAATGTACACCTGCCACTATGACGAGGATTTTGTCACTTTGCAAAAATAAGTTATTTGCTAAAAAGTTTATTGGCTATTATATCTGTCTAAAGCTGCCTGCTGTATCGCAATTGCCTCGTCAATCCCCATATCCTTAAGCGTTTTTACAAAGTTATCGAAATTCTCCAAAGGTTCTGTACCCAAAAGGAACTTATCTCTCATCTCTTGAACATAAGCGTTTATATCATTTATAATCTCCTGGAATCTAGTGTTTTCTTCCTGTGTCAATTTTATGGGTGGTAACCATCTAGCAGGATAATTTGCCTTCATACCCTGTTCAGTCCAAAGCTCAATAGCCGCTCGTTGTTCAGGATATTTAAGCAATTGCGGGAATGCTTTTGGATCCTTAATCATAGAAATGTGATTTTCTTGCATACAATATTTACCCAGCGGTTCCTCACCTTTTAATATTTTTTCTGTGAACCGGGGTTCACCATCTACCATGGTATAGCTCTCGCCCTCTATTCCGTAGGCAAACAACAATTGTCCTTCCCTAGTATAGTGGTAATCTAACCATTTAACGCTTTCTACAACATATTTATTCTTGGATGTGATAACAGTACCGTAACCCTTGGGACATCCCATTCTGGGCCCTTTATCGTCTACGGGACCACCAAAGCCAACACCCTCGGCTACCTTGGGATAAGGAGGACCTACCAGTTCGACTGACGGATTATCAGGTTTCATTTTATCAAGATAACTTCCCATCCAACCTCCTACCCCATCAACCCACCATGCACCTGCTAAATTGCTTACAACTCTTGAATCAAACGTCTCTCTATTGATTTCAGCATAATCCTGATTAATAAGCCCCTCTTTTATCCATCGCTGCATTGTTGCAAGGAATTCTTTCATTTCTGGCCTTATCCACCCATACTGCACTTTTCCATTTTCCTGATAAAATCCATCAGCAATACCCCAGGCACGTACAAGATTAAGTATACGCCCTACTCCCAGAGCACAATATGGAATTTCATCAGGTTGGCCATTGCCATTAGGATCCTGTTCCTTAAAAGCCTTTAAAACTTTATACCATTCATCTATAGTAGTAGGAACCTCCAGACTAAGAGCATCAAGCCAGTCTTTTCTTATGGCTAAACCACTATTATAGTTTGTGGGTTCCTCCGGTAATGTCAAATAAGCAAATTTATAGTGAGTACCGTCTTCTAACGTGATGGCCGTCCCCGGGTACTCCTCCAACCACTTTTTATAATTTGGTGCATGCTGGTCAATAAGGTCATTGAGCTTGATAATGGAACCTTCCTCTACAAGCTTGACTACATCCTGGCTATCCCAGTCCCAATATATCAGGTCAGGCAAATCTTGAGAAGCAAACATACCAGCTAGATGTTCACCCCTATCTCCCTCAGGCGGATGCATCCACTCGATCTTTATACCGGTTTTTTCTTCCATTACCTTCCAGCAAGCCATTTCATTATAATCATTCACAGCACTTATCTGCTTCCTGAGATAATAAGTTAATGTAATAGGTTGCTGGACAATAGGTTGTATTCCAGATTCTGATGTAGTATCCTCCGAACCTTCAGAAGTTTCTCCGGAAGGTTGTGATTCATCGGTTTTTTCACTAGTTCGATTTTCTGCCGGTTCCGTTTTTTCATCTGTTTTAGAAGTGCAACTCATTAGCAGAAATGCAGTAATCACAATTATTAGCATCACATAAACAAGTGGATGCTTTTTCTTAATTGACATCATACTAATAATCCCCCTTCTTTTCAGTTTTTTGGTCTCGACAGTACAAATATATATTCTCCTCTCTTCGCCATTATAACCTCATAAAAAACCAACCCCCTTCTTCATCAAAAATTCAAATTGAACTTTTTGGATTCGAGGCTTGAATTGAAATTTATTTTTTGACGCATACTTTTCTGCGATGTAGATTTCGTTGTCAATAGCGGATTTAAATTGACCCATTTTTAACAGATAAAATTTGACCCACCCTGGCTTTTTTTAAAAACTAGACGCTATTACGCGGGCTAGCATATAGCCCGGTTTTTAGCCTGTCCTTTAGGC
>Ga0247720_100042_pt1 | contig 69809 bp, 62 predicted proteins | sample MSEWel2015_12_15_FD_189078 | JGI IMG/M metagenome (GOLD analysis project Ga0247720, IMG submission 189078) | Subsurface sediment microbial communities from gas well in West Virginia, United States - MSEEL Well Study Marcellus 3H_2015_12_15 | ecosystem: Environmental > Terrestrial > Deep... | reverse complement strand
ACCTAAGGATGGGTGCCAACAAAAATACGGGATATCGATGCCAAGGCTTAAACATGCTTGTAGCAAGTTCTCTGAGCCATTGACTTCATACGATTTTCCATCGACATGAATTGTAGCCATAGTCGAATTCCTTAAACCTGTTCTACATCGCGAGTAGCTGCATGGGTTTTAACCTTTGCCTCAAACTCATGACGGAAATATTTTAATGCGCCCATCAGTGGCTCCATCGCACCTGGTGCGTGGGCACAGAAAGTCTTACCAATCCACAACTTTTTAGTGAGTTCAGACAGATGTTGAATATCTTCCATCTTACCTTCACCACTTTCGAGTGCTTTCAGTGCTTTAACAGCCCATGGCAAACCATCACGGCATGGCGTACACCAACCACACGATTCACGCGCAAAGAATTCTTCTAAATTACGGGTCGCTGAAACCATACATTGGGTTTCATCTACCACCATCAACAAACATGTTCCTAAACGTGAACCTGCCTTCATGATGCTTTCAGCATCCATTGGTAAGTCAATATGTTCAGCAGCTAAAAAGTCTGTTGATGCCCCACCCGGCAACCATGCTTTCAGTGTTAAACCATCACGCATACCACCTGCATGATCTTCAATCACTTCACGTGCAGTTGTACCAAATGGCAACTCCCAAAGACCAGGGAATTTCACCTTACCTGATGCACCGTAGATCTTCGTACCAGGGTCTTTAGACTTATGTGCAGAAAGGTTGATATACCATTCTGGACCACGCAACATAATCGCTGGCAAGTTATTGTAGGTTTCTACGTTGTTTACAATCGTTGGACGACCCCATGCACCCGCAACTTGTGGGAATGGTGGTTTGGTACGTGGATTGGCACGACGACCTTCAAGCGAGTTGATTAATGCAGTTTCTTCACCGCAGATATAACGACCTGCACCTGTATGAACATACATTTCGAAATTCCAGCCGCTACCTAGGATGTTTTCACCTAGATAACCTTTGGCACGGATTTGCTCTAATGCTTCATTCAAGTATTGAGCAGCTTCGATATATTCACCACGAATGAAGATATAACCATGAGTTGCCTCTAGGGTATAACCAGCAATCAACATACCTTCGATCAATTGATGTGGAAGTTTTTCCATCAACAAACGGTCTTTGAATGTTCCAGGTTCCATTTCATCAGCATTACAGATCAAATATCGTGGACCACCATCATTTGGTGCCATCAATGACCATTTAATTCCTGCCGGGAAACCTGCACCACCACGACCTTTAACCGTTGCAGCTTTAATGACGTCGAGTACATCTTTTGGAGGCATACTAAGTGCTTTTTTAAAGCCTGCATAACCTTCTAAAGCTTCGTATTCATCAGCATTGCGTACTGCATCTTGCTTACTCAAACGCCAAGTTAGCGGATGAGTTTCTGGGTTACCGTCGCCATAAATTGGTTTTGGTTCAGTATTCATACATACTTCTCCAATAACTGTTTAACTGATGATACATCCACTAAACCGTGAGTATCTTCATCAATCATTAACGTTGGACCTTTGTCACAATTGCCTAAACAGCAAATTGGAAGCAAGGTGAAACGACCATCTGCTGTAGTTTGTCCGTATTGAATGCCTAACTCGCGCTGAAATGCTTCTGCTAAAGTTTCTGCACCCATTAAGAAGCAAGCAATTGAATCACATAATAAAATTACGTGACGACCTACAGGTTGGCGATAAATACGGTTGTAGAACGTTGCTACACCCTCTAAATCAGCCACACTGATAGTCAGCAATTGTGCAATTGCATTCATTTGAGCGTCATCTACCCAACCATTACGGCGTTGTACACACTTTAAAGCATCCAAAGAAGCTGCGCGTGGATACGGATAGTGACCAATGTGATGTTCAATCTCATGGATTTCGTCAGCAGTCAAAATCCCTTCAACATTCACACGTGGTTTTTTATCAGTCAAAATCATCATAATCGTTTACCCCTAGCGATCCACGTCAGCCATAACTACGTCAATGGTCGCCAAATAAATGATCAAGTCAGATACTAAGCTGCCGTTAATAACAGAAGGCATTTGCTGTAAATGAGTGAATGTTGGCGTACGAATACGAGTACGGTAGCTCATTGTTGACTTATCAGAAGTGAGGTAATACGTACTCGCACCTTTCACTACTTCAGTCATGAATGAAGACTCACCAGCAGGCATAACAGGACCCCATGACACGCTCAAGAAGTGCGTAATCAAGGTTTCAATATCTTGTAATGTCTTATCTTTCGGTGGTGGAACTGCCAATGGATGATCCGCTTTATATGGACCAGAAGGCATATTATCCAAACACTGTTGAATGATTTTTAGTGATTCAGTAATTTCACGGAAATGCACTAAAACACGCGCATATGCATCGCCTTCATACTCAACTGGAACATCAAAGTCGAAGTTCTCATAACCACTGTATGGACGATATTTACGGACATCAAAATCAATACCCGTTGCACGTAAACCAGTACCTGTCACACCCCAAGCTAACGCAGACTTAGCATCGTATTGCGCTACGTTACGCGTACGACCGATAAATACTGAGTTTTTAAGTGCAGCTGTGTAGTACTCGTTCAAACGTTTCGGCATCCACTCTAGCAACTCTTTAACAAGTTTTTGCCAGTTGTTTGGAAGGTCATGCGCCGTACCACCGATACGGAACCATGCTGGATGCATACGGTAGCCCGTAATCGCTTCAACGATGTCATAGACTTTCTGACGGTCTGCGAACATATAGAATACTGGAGTCATACCACCGGCATCCTGAATCGCTGTACCACAGAATAATAAGTGGTTATTGATACGGAACAATTCGTTCAACATCACACGAATCACTTGCGCACGCTCAGGTACTTTAATCCCTGCAAGCTGCTCAACCGCCATTACATATGGCATGTTTTGCGCACAACCACCTAAGTAGTCAACACGATCCGTATAAGGGATGAATGAATGCCAAGTTTGACGTTCAGCCATCTTTTCCACACCACGATGGTGATAACCAATATCAGGCACACAATCTTTGACTTCTTCACCGTCCAACTGTAAAACCACACGGAAAGCACCATGTGCAGATGGATGGTTAGGACCTAAGTTGAGGAACATGAAGTCTTCATCAGCGTTACCGCGTTTTAGACCCCAGTTTTCTGGTACGAAACGTAAGTGTTCTTGTTCGAAATCTTGTTTCGCTTGATCTTGCATATATGGCGTATATTCTGTCGCACGCGCAGAATATTCTTTACGCAACGGATGACCTTCCCAATAAGTCGGCAACAAGATACGACGGAGCATTGGATGCCCTTCGAAATTGATCCCGAACATATCGTAAGCTTCACGTTCGTACCAGTTGGCATTTGGCCAAATGTTGGTTGCCGTTGGAATGTTTAAATCATTTTCATTCAACGCAACTTTGATACGGATATCACTATTACGCTCAAGCGATAATAGATGATAGAACACAGTGAAGTCAGATGGAGGCAACCCATCACGGTGAACACGTAAACGCTCATCAACCGCAGACAAGTCAAACAGCATCACATAAGGACGTTCCACTTTACGGAGGAACATGAGGACTTCTTGCACGCGTGCGCGCTCAACCCAGACAGTTGGAAACTCTTCACAAGTCGCCTGCACGTAGAAGTTCTCACCAAATTTGGTTTTAAGCTCTTCTACAATTGCAAATGCTGGGCGTGAATCAACCTGAGTTGATTCTGGCATAGCAATGTCAGTTTCAGCCATTGGCTTGGCTTCCTATTTAATACAAATTCTGTCAATTTCCACGATGACCATATCCAATAAGCGATATGTCAAAAACTCATCGTTTAAATTATTTAATTTCATCCATAGAGCGTAGGTTTTTCACCGCAATACGATCAGCATTTTTACGGTCACGTTCTGGCATCATCTTTGGCTTATAAACAGGCTGAAGATCATCACCAATAACCGCTGAAAGTGGACGGCGCTCTAGTTGAATTTGGTCTTGAAGTAACATCAATGCTTGGATTAATGCTTCTGGACGCGGTGGACAGCCTGGGATGTACACATCAACAGGAATAATCTTGTCTACACCTTGCACCACAGAATAGATGTCGTACATACCACCAGAGTTTGCACAAGCACCCATTGAAATCACCCATTTTGGTTCCAACATTTGTTCATACAAACGTTGAATTACAGGTGCCATTTTGACAAAGCAAGTTCCTGCAACAATCATCAAATCCGCTTGACGAGGTGAAGCACGAATAACCTCTGCACCAAAGCGTGATAAATCATGAACGCCAGTTAATGTAGTTGCATATTCAACGTAGCAGCATGATGTACCAAAGTTGAATGGCCACAAGGAGTTCTTACGCCCCCAGTTCACAGCTGTATGCAACACATCTTCAAGACGTGTCATCATCACACTTTTATTAACTTCTTCCTCTAATGGATCAGTTACGATCTGACGATCTTGCAATGGATATTGATCGGCATCTGGATTCGCACGGGTTAAAGTATATTTCATCCCGACTTACTCCTGTTTAAATGATGATGTAGTCGGTGTTTTAGATTTAACACGACCAGAAGACTGTGCTGGAATATGACCTGTAGGATCGACAACCAATTCTTCAATGTTATTGAATCGAGTGATCTCAGCAATATTCATATTTGGCGAACCAATTTTCATTGCTACACCTGCAGATTTACGACGATCTACTGGCGCCCAGTTCAACGCACCAACAGAAATGGCATAAATCAAGGCAATCAAGAGATCAACCACAAAAATCACAACTGTGGTAAATCCAAACCACCCTACTTCACGCACAGATGTAGACCACGCGTAGAGATAGAGAGCTTCAAGATCAAAAACAACAAAGAAAATGGCAACGAGATAGAATTTGGCTGACAAGCGAATACGAGCACCGCCCGCACCTACTACGCCTGATTCAAACTGCTCTTGCTTGGCACGCCCCCATGCTTTACCCCCAAGGAGTAAAGGGACTGTCAGCATAAAAACGCAAAGAAATGTAACGCCGATCACGAAAGCGATAATCGCCCAATCGTATGGAGTAATGGCACTCATGCGGGGATAACTCCTGGCAGGCCTATTTTTAACAAAGAATGTATGTATTGGCCTTCAAATACACCAAACACAAAATTAATCCCGCCAATTGTACCTGATTTCTAATTTCTCATGCTAGTTGAAGCGCTTTAGTCTTTTGGATGATTTTGTTCATAAATTTACTGATATATATAAGATCAGTGTTAATTCACCCTCAAAAATCGATTAATCAAATCACGTATAAGTTATTAATCATTTTTTTCTATATTTATGCGCCAAAAACATTCTTCTTTTACAAGCCATGCGCAAAAATATAACAACATGAACCAAATGATTGCATAAGCATAAATTTATGGTGAAATTTTAAACAAAATTTATATAATAGCGCCACTCAAAAGCCATCAGGAACAGCGTTAGAATGCCCTCACTTAAAGTCGCATCAAAATCTCTTTCGCTTTCCCAATTATTTCTATTGTTCAGTGCAGTTATCTTGTTCTGCTGCTTACTTGGCATTGCAACACGCCAACTTACATTTTTAGCTTCATTTTGGCCAGCGAACTCCGTTCTTTTAGGTATCCTGATTCGCTTCCCTCAAACACGCCACCCCGTCAGTTTTATTGGCGCTATAGCTGGGTATTTAATTGCAGATTCAATGCAAGACACCCCTTTTTTGCTGAATGTATGTTTAACCTCAGCCAATTTACTTTATGTCATCACCACATTGGCACTTTACATTAAATTTAAAAATTACATTCGCTCATTACATCAAGGTTACTTTTATCTATTTTTATTTAGCTTTTGCTGTATTGGGGCCTTATCTAGTTCATTATTCGCTGCGATTTCACTCCCCTATTTTAATACTAAATTTGCTTTGGGTACGTTTTGGATCGATTTTGGCTATTGGTTTACGGCTGAAATCCAAAATGCCCTCTTACTTCTTCCTGCACTACTTAGTGCACCAAACTTTAAAGAGTTAAAACAACAATTTATAGAATTTAAAACTCAAACTGTTCAACAGAGTTTTCCGCTATTTGCAGTTCTTATTTCAATTGTGATTGCATATTATGATACAGGGCCAGGCTCACTACTTTACCCAATTGCACCCTTGATTTGGTGTGCGCTTGCTTATCGACATTTTTCTGTTGTGATCATTACTTCGATAACCTGTGCTTTTATCATTCATCATGTTTCAGAAAATTATTTACAACTCTATCCACATGAATATTTAAACAATACCATCTCTATTCGATTTGGCTTGATTATGATCACGATTGCACCTCTTACTGTGTCCAATATCAATATGGTAAGGTCAAAGCTCATTCAGGAATTACAACACATCGTTGCACATGATGAACTCACCTCTAGTTTAACTCGACGACAATTCCTCCAGTCGGTACAACTTCTACATGCTCAAGCTCAAAAAGCACAACAAACCACAGCATTTTTGATGCTTGACCTCGACCACTTTAAAAAAGTGAATGATACCTATGGTCATCAAATGGGAGACAAAGCACTGAAATATGGCGTACAGGAGATTCATTCATTACTCAGACCAAATGACTTACTTGGACGTTTAGGTGGTGAAGAATTCGCAATTTTTATGAGTGATATCGACCCTGATACAGCTTTTCAATATGCTGAAAATATACGTTTAGACATCAGTAAGATGTCTATTCCACTCAATGATCAGCAGCAGTTTTACATACAAGTCAGCATTGGGATCTGTTTGTGCACTCCTGAAAATCAACAATCTATTGATGCACTATTTAAACAGGCTGACGATGCGTTGTATCAAGCCAAACATCAAGGACGAAACCAAGTTGTGATATCGACATAATATGTTTCAATTCAGCTACATGCTTTAATTAAGTTTATACACTCTTGTCTTCATTCATCGGTATTCTAGAGTTATAAAACAAGGAGAAAAATATGCAGCTAGAATACACACATGACACAGACTATTTCTTTTTCTCACAACTCTTAATGCGTCATATCGAAACTTATATTCAAAAACATCCTGACGCAGACAATGCGATTTTTGACCTAAGAGATATTTATGAAGTTTTTAGAGAGGATTTTGCTGCGACCACAACAAATCTAGAAGGTATTCTAAATATTGCAGATACATATAAACTCGAAACACGTGATGGAGATAAACCACTCATTCGAAACTATAAGATTGATGTAAAAAATAACTCTCTATTAATTGATTTTAATGCTGATGCATTACAGCGTTTAAAATCGGGGTATCCACTCATCGAACCAGATGCTTCTGTGCAAGAATAATTAATTGTGACAAAGAGAAACCTCAGATATCTGAGGTTTATTTTTTTGCAGGCTGTTTATAACGTTTTGCTGGCCATGTCATGATAAAACGCGCCCCACCGAGATTTGGGCTTTGATCGACTTGTATATCACCACCAAACCAATATGCGATACGGCTTACAATTGACAACCCCAATCCATAACCACCTGAGGCACGAGTACGACTATCATCTAAGCGTGCAAACGCTTCGAAAATACGTGAGCGCTCTTGCTCTGGAATACCAGGACCATCATCTTCGACGCAGACATAAGCTTTACCATCTACACGAACACCACCACTAATTCGCACTTTATTGTCACAATAGCGAACGGCATTACCTACAAGATTTTGTACGACTCGATGTAAATAACGTCTTTCAGCATCGACACGAAGCGCTAAAGGAGGTGCAATGAGTTCGATCTCTTTTTGTGTTTTCAGTGCTTCTGTTTCCATCGCCACTTGATCCAACACTTCAACTAGCAAGACATCTTCAAAATCTAATGATGGTGTACCCTGCTCCAATTTGGCATAAGTCATAATCTCATCAATCAAGGTATTCAGCGCTTCAATGTCTTTATCAATCATATCCACTTGTTGAATCCGATAATTATAATCATCTTCTTCGGCAAGCATTTCCATCCCAAAGCGTATACGAGCAACAGGTGTGCGCAACTCATGAGAAACCGCACGCATCAACTCACGTTGTGCCTCGATTAAACGCTGAATATGATCGGACATATTGTTATAGCTGGATGCCAAGTTTGCCATTTCATCACTTCCCTCGATCGGGACACGCAATGACAGATCACCAGATTTCATTTTGTTTAAGGCATGACGAACCTGACGAATCTTTCTTTCTAAAGGTAAAATCAACCCATATACGCCTAAACTCAACAAGAATAAGCTAAATAGAGTAATCCCTGCTGCAAGCTGGAATGGCATCCAGTTGAACATCGGAACTGGACCTAAGACCAAAACTTGTGCTGGATGATTCGGCATCGGTGAAACAATCGAAATGGTTGTGCCTCGAACAGTCGCACTGTCCTTATACAACAGGACACTTTGATCTTGGCGTAAACGACCAATTTGCTCTGAATCGAGATTAATCTCACGAATATCTAAAATATCAATCGGATAATAGAAGTGCTTTTTAATTTTTTCTAAGTATTCACGCTCTTGTCCCGGATAGAAAATTAAATAATCCAAGACAAATATAGGCAACGCCTTCATCTGACGTTCGCCAATTTTATCTACTTTAATATAGATAAAATGCTTCGGGTCATCTTTTAGACCAATAATAATATAACCAACCCCGTTGTTCGCATCGTAACGCACAACAGACTTTTGCTCAGAAATTCGTCTTTTCTCAGTTCGAGATAATTCAACACGCGCAGCATCAACATAATAAATTGGAAGCTCTAACAAATCAGAAGCATCAGAAATCCAATCTAGCTTTTGCTGCTTGGCAGGCTGACGAGATACCCCTTCACTAATTACGAATGAAATCCCATCCGTAAGTGATTCACGATATTCTTGCGCACGTTGGTAGTTAATGATTTGAACCAGCAAATAACAAAATGCGGCAACCACAACCACTAAAACGACCAAACCAGCATAGATACGCAAGAATATGCTGTTTTTGAGTACTCGACTTACCATAAGGTCAATAATTCCAAACTAATTAAAATCCCTCCTGAGCAGTAAACTGCACAAGTCCCTTTTTTCAAGGGAGTCATCCCCCTTTCATGAAAAAGAGGGATTCGGAGGATTTAGACCCCGTTGGTTTCTTTTACAAATAAATAACCTTTACTACGTACTGTTTTAATACGTTTAGGGTTTTCTGGATCATCACCGATTTTTGGACGAATACGTGAGATACGCACGTCAATCGAACGATCTTGTCCATCGTATTCAATACCACGTAAGCGCTCAAAAATGTCTTCACGCGATAAAATGCGACCTGCATTAGATGCTAATAACCATAATAAGTCATATTCAGCACTAGTGAAGTCTACTAATTCGCCATTTAAAGTGACTGAGCGACCACCATTATCAATCACAAGATCATCAAATTCGATACGTTGAGCAACTTCATCTTCTACTGTTTTGTCAGTACGACGTAAAAGTGCGCGAATACGAGCCAACAACACACGTGGCTGTACAGGTTTAGCGACATAATCATCTGCACCCATTTCTAAACCAAGTACCTGATCCATATCTTCAGTACGCGCTGTCAACATCAAGATCGGTTGATGGTAATGTGGGCGAACTTCACGACAAACTGTTAAGCCATCTGCGCCTGGTAACATCACATCAAGTACAACTAAATCTGGTTGTTCGCTAATAATACGACGAATGGCACGGTTACCATCTGTTTCAACACCAACTTCTAACCCATTACGGATTAAATACTCTTGTGTTAAACGCGCTAATCGTTCGTCATCTTCAACAATCAAAATCTTCGGTAACTTTTCTTCTTGGCTCATATGTTTGCCCCTACAATCAGAGAGAATCTATCTTTAAAAATCTGACAGATACATTGGTTTATGTTTTGCAATATACACACGTTTACATTGTAAACAAGTAGTCGTTCACCAAACTGATACACGGCAATATAGTTTTGTTATATTTTTATTAAAATTATGAATTTTAATAGGTTTTTAAATTTCAAGCTCAGTTTAAGAGCAGAATGAATTTTGAGTATAGATTTTGTACCAGTGTTAAACAATTTGTTTCTTAACTGATCGATACTGATTTAAGTGTTTGTTTTTTGAGTTATCCACAGAGTTATCTATAAGCCTTTTTAGACGGCTTTGTTATGCTATGTGCCTGTGAATTCAGCAGTTAAGACATGAAAAAAAATTTACTAAAATGTCAAGGATTGATCTGCTGTTAAAAATCCCGTATCTTGTGTTGAAAATAAACTTTAACCACTAAGTATTGTGTTTATCCCTCAAACATCGTGGCATACTTTTTGCTCGATTCAAACGGTCCATGAACATAAAAATAGATGATAATGGAGCTATGCTGACATGAGCATCATCACTTCTACTCCTGGCCAACTTCAGGTTATTAAGCGCACTGGCGAAATTGCGTCTTTTAATGCTGAGAAAATCTCTGTTGCGATTGGGAAAGCATTTTTAGCTGTTGAAGGTCAACAAGGAGCAGACTCAAGTCGCATCCATGACCGTATTTCTCAACTTACTGAAATGGTAATGAACACGTTTAAACGTCGTTTACCATCTGGCGGTACGATTCACATCGAAGAAATTCAAGATCAAGTTGAATTGGCACTCATGCGTACAGGCGAGCAAAAAGTTGCTCGTGCTTATGTGATTTATCGTGAACAACGTGCAACTGCTCGTCAGCAAACAGGTGCAAATCACCATCCAACATTGCAAATCACCGATCACAACGATCAGCTCCAACCGTTGGATTTAGATGCGCTTACAGCAACGATTGAAACTGCAAGCGAAGGCTTGGAAGGAATTGACGTTCAAGCGATTGTCGATGAAACCGTTAAAAACCTTTATAACGGCGTAAAAGAAAGTGACATCGCAACAACGATGATGATGGCGACTCGTACGCGTATCGAACAAGAGCCAAATTATACTTATGTGACTGCACGCTTGTTATGTAATGAGCTTGTCGGCACTGGATTAGAATTCTTAGGTTTATCAACAGATACATCTGAGAATGATGCTTTAGAACCTTTCTTGAAGAAAGGGATCGAGCTTGATCTTTTATCTCCTGATCTTCTTAATTTTGACCTTGCTAAATTATCAGCAGCGATTCAACCTGAACGCTCAAATCAATTTACCTATCTAGGTCTACAAACTTTATTCGATCGTTACTTCATTCATTCAAATGGCGTACGTTTTGAATTACCACAATTATTCTTTATGCGTGTTTCAATGGGTCTCGCACTCAATGAAGAAAATAAAGAAGAGCGTGCAATCGAGTTCTATAACTTATTATCTAGTTTCGATTACATGGCATCTACGCCAACGCTATTTAACTCAGGTACATTACGCCCACAATTATCAAGCTGTTATTTAACAACAATTGGTGATGACCTATATGACATTTATGGTGCGATGCGTGACAACGCAATGCTTTCTAAATGGGCTGGTGGTTTAGGTAATGACTGGACACCTGTACGTGCTTTGAACTCATATATCAAAGGTACAAATGGTAAGTCTCAAGGTGTTGTTCCATTCCTTAAAGTAGCGAATGATACCGCAGTTGCTGTTAACCAAGGTGGTAAGCGTAAAGGTGCGGTTTGTGCGTACTTAGAAACTTGGCACTTAGATGTTGAAGAATTCCTAGAGTTACGTAAAAACACAGGTGATGATCGTCGTCGTACTCACGACATGAATACAGCGAACTGGGTTCCTGATTTATTCATGCAACGTGTATTTGAAGATGCTGAATGGACATTATTTACACCTTCAGAAACGCCTGATCTACACGATCTAACAGGTGCTGAGTTTGCTGAACGTTATACGCATTACGAAGCAGTAGCAAAAGAACAAAACATGCTACACAAGAAAGTACGTGCCAAAGACTTGTGGCGCAAAATGCTTTCGATGTTATTTGAAACAGGTCATCCGTGGATCACTTTCAAAGACGTATGTAACTTACGTTCACCACAACAACACGTTGGTGTAGTGCACTCATCAAACTTGTGTACTGAAATTACATTGAACACAAGCCAAGATGAAATCGCAGTTTGTAACTTGGGTTCGATTAACCTTGTACAACACGTTCAAGGTGGTGTGTTAGATCGTGAGAAATTAGCTCGCACGATTAAAACTGCGGTACGTATGCTCGATAACGTAATCGACATCAACTACTACGCTGTACCACAAGCGAAAAACTCGAACTTAAAGCACCGCCCTGTCGGTATGGGTATCATGGGCTTCCAAGATGCACTATATGAAATGGGCATTGCTTACGGTTCAGATGCAGCAGTTGATTTTGCTGATGAATCTATGGAAGTGATCAGTTACTACGCGATTCAAACATCAAGCGATCTTGCGCTAGAGCGTGGTGCTTACTCAACATTTAAAGGTTCATTGTGGGATCAAGGCATTCTACCAATCGACTCTTTAGAGTTAGTTGCTAAATCACGTCCTGAACGTATGTTCGAAGTTGATCGTACTCAACGTTTGGATTGGGATAACTTACGTGCCAAAGTTCAAAAAGATGGTATGCGTAACTCAAATGTAATGGCGATTGCACCGACTGCAACGATTTCAAACATTTGTGGTGTGTCTCAGTCGATTGAGCCAACATTCCAAAACTTGTATGTGAAATCTAACCTTTCAGGTGAATTCACAGTGATCAACCCTTACCTTGTTCGTGCATTAAAAGAACGTGGTCTATGGGATACCGTGATGGTAAATGATCTGAAACACTTTGAAGGTTCAGTTCAGAAGATTGCGCGTATTCCTGAAGAATTGAAAGCAATCTTCGCGACAGCTTTTGAAGTGGAAACTCGTTGGATCGTTGATGCTGCATCACGTCGTCAAAAATGGATTGATCAAGCACAGTCGCTTAACCTTTACATCGCTGGTGCAAACGGTAAGAAACTTGACATTACCTATAAGATGGCATGGTTACGTGGTCTTAAAACGACTTATTACCTCCGTGCTTTGGGTGCAACTTCTGCTGAGAAATCAACAATCAATACGGGTGCATTGAACGCAGTTAAACCAGCATCAGTTGAGGCTCCTGTCGTTGCAGCTCAAGCGGTTGAAGATAAGAAACCAGAAGCTCAAGTTGAAGAAGATGGTTTCACTACAGCAGCTCCAGTTCCAATGGCATGTTCAATTGACAACCCAGACTGTGAAGCTTGTCAGTAATTTAATCCAATAAAGCACCCTTCTTTATAGCAAGAAGGGTTCTAAAGATTAAGGTAAAGAGTATGATGACTATGACTCATAACTATATGTTGGGATTAGCTGTTCTGATCTTTGCCTTTATTTTCTTTTATGTACCGATGGTTTATGCATTTTTAGCCATTCGTAAACAACAGCGTAAGCAAAATAAGTCTTAGGAATTACTGACGATAGCTCGTCAACACCATAGATATTAATAAGACTTAATTTTGCTTACACAATATAAGCGTATAGTTAAAGACATCGTTGTTGAGAGATGTCTATTACGGCTACACACAACGAAGAGAGAACGAAAAATGTCTATCCTAAGTTGGGACGATTTTGAAGATGATTCGCAAAAACCGACTACACCTGAACACAAGTCTGCGTCCCTCGACTCGCAAAAAACGGTTAATACGCAGGTGGTATCTAATGCAGAGCAATCATCGCCGAGCATGGCAACTGCACAACCCGTTGGAGCCAGTGCCAACCGAGCAACAAATCCAACCGATTCGTTGGCTAGAGCATCTGCAGCCCTAGATCATTTGGACGTTGCACCGGGCTTAGAAGAGCTTGAAATGGGTGCTCAGCGTGTACAAGTTGACGACAAAGCCATGATCAACTGTCGTGCGGATTTAAACCAACTTGTTCCATTCAAATATGAGTGGGCTTGGCAAAAATACTTGGATGGGTGTGCAAACCACTGGATGCCACAAGAAGTTAACATGAACCACGATATCGCACTTTGGAAGTCTGAAAATGGCTTAACCGAAGATGAGCGTACTATCGTTATGCGTTCTTTAGGTTTCTTCTCAACAGCAGACTCATTGGTTGCGAACAACTTGGTTTTGGCGATTTATCGTCATATTACAAACCCTGAATGCCGCCAATACATTTTGCGTCAAGCATTTGAAGAAGCGATTCACACGCATGCTTACCAATACTGTATCGAATCTTTAGGTATGGACGAAGGCGAAGTCTTCAACATGTACCGTGAGATTCCAAGTGTTGCACGTAAAGCATCATGGGGTTTGAAATATACTCAATCTTTAAGTGATCCTACATTCCACACAGGTACGCCTGAAAACGATCAACGTTTACTTCGTAACTTGATTGCATTCTACTGTGTATTAGAAGGTATTTTCTTCTACTGTGGTTTTACTCAAATCTTGAGTATGGGTCGTCGCAACAAGATGAATGGTGTTGCTGAGCAATTCCAATACATCCTACGTGATGAATCAATGCACTTGAACTTTGGTATCGATATGATCAACCAAATCAAGATTGAGAACCCTCACCTTTGGACTGCTGAATTCCAACAAGAAGTGATTCAAATGATTCTTGAAGGTACGATGCTTGAGATCGAATATGCACGTGACACTATGCCACGCGGTGTATTGGGTATGAACGCAAGCATGATGGAAGAATATTTGAAGTTCATCTGTAACCGTCGTTTATCGCAACTTGGTTTACCAGAGCAATTCGCTGGTGTAACAAACCCATTTGCATGGATGTCTGAGATGATGGATTTGCGTAAAGAGAAGAATTTCTTCGAGACGCGCGTAACAGATTACCAAACAGGTGGTGCTTTGAGCTGGTAAGTATTTGCTCATCAATTCACCTATATAAGAAAGCTGTCTCAAAGACGGCTTTTTTTATAGCTATTAAAATGTCAGTTTTTATCAAATAAAATCAAACAAAGTAAATATAATTTCTTTTTTAACAATAAGCTAAATAAACCACTATTCAAGTAATCTTGAATCTTACATTTTTAAACATTTGGTAAACAAAAACACTGCCTAAATTAAAGTAAAATTCACAAACTTTTTCTCTCGCATCAGTAAGGCAACCCCTGCGCTGATGTGCATTTGCGCTCACTCATCATTTAAATCTTTTCTCTCTATATCATCCATATAGGGGGTCATTTAATTTTTAAGGTAAATTGAATGAAAAAATTTTGGAAGTACTTATTAGTACTACTTCTAGTACTCATAGTTATTGCAATTGCCTTTCTTTTTAGACCTGTTACGTCTAAGGCAATTAAAACGAAAAACGACGAACCTGTGGTTGATGTTGTACTTATCGGTGGCGGTATCATGAGTGCAACGCTCGGTACATATCTCAACGAGTTACAACCTGACTGGAACATCCGTATGTACGAACGTCTTGATGCAGTTGCTCAAGAAAGTTCAAACGGCTTTAACAATGCAGGTACTGGTCACTCTGGCTTTATGGAAATGAATTATACCGAAGAGAAAGACGGTAAAATGGACATTTCTAAAGCTGTCAAAGTTGCTGGTCAATTCGAAATTGCTAAACAGTTTTGGGCATATCAAGTTCAGAAAGGTGTGTTAAATACGCCAAATACCTTTATCAATCCTGTTCCACACATTGCATTTGTATGGGGCGATAATGTGAACTTCATGGAAAAGCGTTATGCAGCCATGATCCAAGATCCATTATTTGCTGGCATGAAAATGACAGAAAACCCATCTGAAATTAAGCAATGGGCACCATTAGTCATGAATGGTCGTGATCCACAGCAAAAAGTTGCTGCGACACGTATGGATGTGGGTTCGGATGTGAACTACGGGGCGATTACAACTCAATTGGTAAGCCATCTTGAGAAGAGCCCGAATTTCCAACTCAGAACGTCAACAGAAGTTACTGGTATTAGTCGTAATGATGACAACACTTGGTCAGTTGCATTCAAAGATTTAAAATCTGGCGAAACGAATCACGTCAAAACACGTTTTGTATTTATCGGTGCAGGCGGTGCAGCAATTAAGTTGTTGCAAATGACAGGGCTTCCAGAAGCACAACAATATGCAGGCTTCCCTGTGGGTGGTGAGTTCTTGGTGACTGATAATCCTGCGATTACAGCTCAACATACAGCAAAAGTATATGGTCGTGCAGATCTAGGTGCGCCGCCAATGTCAGTTCCACATATTGATACGCGTTATATTGATGGAAAAAAATATGTCTTATTTGGCCCATTTGCAACTTATTCAAACAAGTTCCTAAAACAAGGTTCACAGCTTGATTTGTTAGCATCAACCAATAAAAACAACGTATTGCCAATGGCAGCGATTGGTCTACAAAATGCTGATCTTGTCCAATATTTAGTAAGCCAAGTGTTGATGTCAGACGAAGACCGCTTCAACGAGTTGAAAAAATACTATCCAGAAGCAGATCCGAAAGACTGGCATTTACGTCAGGGTGGTCAACGTGTTCAGATTATTAAGAAAGAACCAGGTAAACCAGCGAAATTGCAATTCGGTACGGAAATCTTTGCATCGCAAGATAAATCTGTAACTGCGTTGCTTGGTGCATCTCCTGGTGCTTCAACGTCTCCTTACATTATGCTCAACTTGCTTGAAAAAGCCTTCCCTGAGCAAACTAAAGGTGTTTGGAATACCAAACTGCATGAGATTGTACGTTCTTATGGTCAGGATTTATCAGAAAATCCTGTATTGTTGGATCAAGTGCGCCAGTATACGAGTTCAACTTTAGGTTTGAACTATACAACGCCTAAAAACTTGGTACCTACAAAACAAGTTGCAAAAGTCGAAGCTGCTGCACATTAAGCACGCTTAAACTGAAACAGAAAGGGATGAGTTTCGACTCTTCCCTTTTTTATTTTCTCATTTTGAATTATGTCCACTGATTGTTCTCATTCTGCCTTTGCGGTATTTCATTGTCGCGATTTTTCATTTTTAACGATAAATCAAGCTTGTTTGACATTTGCTGTGTTGATACAAGAAATCGTTATCGCCTTTCAACTGTATCAAATTACCAAGAATCCATTGATGCTTGGCTTGGTAGGTCTGATGGATTTTATTCCATTTTTGGTATTGTCCTTGTGGGGTGGTTATATTGCAGATCGTTTCAATCGTCAGCGGATTTTACAGCTTAGTTTTAGTCTAGCAATTCCATTATCAATCGCACTTTGGATTTGTTTTGATCTATTTGAGCATGATCATATCAATGCCAACATTCTACTGATTTCTACCTTCGGGATTTTATTCTTATTTGGATGTATTCGAGGAATTTACAGCCCTTGTTTTAATTCACTGCGCCCTTTTATTGTCCCAGAACATTTATATGCCCGCGCAGCCACTTGGACCAGCATGTGCTGGCAAGTATGTGGCATTCTAGCACCAGTCATTGGAGGATTAATGCTTGCACATTTGCGCTTATCCGTAGTGTTTAGTGTTATTACAAGCTTATTCCTCATAGGTAGCTTAGCTTTATGGGCTCTAACAAGTAGAACTTTTCCTGAGATGCAATCTGAGTCTGCCTTACTCAGTATCAAAGAAGCATTTCTCTATATTCGTAAAACTAAAATTATTTTTTGGGCAATGTTTCTTGATTTAAGTTCAGTATTTTTTGGAGGAGTAATTGCCCTATTGCCTATTTTTGCCAGTGATATTTTGCATGTCGGAGCAACAGGTTTTGGAATATTACGCTCGGCACCAGCCTTCGGTGCTTTATTGACTATGCTAATTTTGGTTCGATATCCCCCAAAATATCAGCCATGGAAAATCATGTTGCTCAGCCTTACTGGTTTTTCATTATGTGCTTTGTTATTTGCTGTTACTAGATATTACTTTTTATCTGTCATGTTTCTCATTATTATAGGTTCGTGTGATAGTGTTAACATTATTATCCGCCAAACTTTACTGCAACTCATTCCCCCACGAGACATGCTTGGTCGTATCGCAGCGATTAATGGCATCTTTGTGACATCAAGTAATGAGCTTGGTGCTTTGCACTCAACGCTAATGACACGTTTCCTCACGGTTGTGCCAGCAGTTCTGATTGGTGGCTCACTTTCTTTAGCTTGTGTTGTTTTAGCAAAATTTAAGACCAAAGACCTCATGCGGTTTCACTTTTAGCTTTGCTTGACTACGCTTTCAAATCGTTTATGTGATATGAAACATTCTTTGCCCGCTTCTTCTGAGTCGTCTAAATTTATTATTTCTTCCATTTTTATATGGCTGACTTTGTTATGGTTACAAGCAACCTATATTGTGATTATTGGCGGCAATAGTTATCTGTTTTGGACAGCACTAGGTTTATTCGTACTCACCGCATTAAGTTTCCGTCCAAGTTCTTTAAAAAATAGAATTGCTCTTGTACTGACACTGGTATTACTGGGCAATTTAGTTTTCCACTCACTGTTCTGCACTTATTTAATCTTAGCTTTTTATTGTATTTTTTATTTATATTCAGGGCATTATAAATACAAAAGATTTATGAAACTCTTCTGCCTATTCTTCATTATGATTTTATTTGCACTATATCAAACGCAGTCTTTGCAAGAATTAAAAAGCCATTATGCTCCCTATGAAACAGGTGAAACATGGCAAAAATATGGTGCGCTATAAACCATAACATTTATGTTTGTTGTGGTTTTGGTTTTGATCAAATCATTTTTGTCTATATGTATCCATAAACTGAAGTGTATCCTTCAGAGTGAGTTGGGCCGGTTTGGTGTCCAACAGAAATTGATATTCATGAGCTGTAGGATCAGTTTTCTGATCAAAATATCGTGATTTGGTTGCTACACCAACTTTCTGCAATTGTTTTTCTAGCTGGCGAGCTTGTTGTTCAAATGAAGCGGTATTGCCATCTGTTAAATAAATTGGTGGAAGTGCTGCGTTTAGATATTCAGACACCACTAATCCTTTATCCTCAGTACGAGTAAGCCAGTCTTTGTCCTCTAAATATGCCCAACCAATACGCCCAAATGCAAATCGGGTAATCGCTGAATTTGCCTCTAGAACCATATTTTTCAAATCATAAGGACCACAATACAATAAACCACCTCGGATGTCGGATGGATTTAAGGTTTCCTGAATATTGAGCAAGTCTGCATATTGAGGGTTGGATTGAGTGAGTAAAAATTGCAAAGCGATCTGTGCTCCAGCGGAGTCCCCTGCAATAAATATATTCGCCATATTTAAATTATGTTGTTTAGCAAAGCTCGTTTTTATATAACGAATGGCTTCAGAAACTTGAATGACAGGTTCAGGATATTTTGCGGTCGGCACAAGTTCATAATTGAGCACAAAGACAGAGTAACCTTGTGAGGCTAATTCAGTTGCATAAGTTTTCACTTCAAGCTTATCTCCACCGACAAATCCGCCACCATGCACCCAAATTACTACGGGCTGATGAGCTAAAGGCAATTTAGTCTTGTAGAAATCAAATGTATTTTTTGAAACTTTGATGGGTAGGTTAAGTTTGTCGATACAATCACGTTTGGCTCTTGGTACTGAGCAGGTCGAGAATCTTTTGGAATACTAAATAAACTGTGCTGCAATAACCAAATTGTCGGCTTAGGACTGACAAATAATACAGATACAAAGATCACAACCATGAGAGCAAAAAAGATCATTATTTTTTTCATTTGAAGTTCCTTCTAGTCTCATATTTGCGAGTTATCAGTTTATAAAACATTGATTCTTCTCTGTTGGCTGTTCGATTATGATCATTCGAACTACAAGATCAGCCAACACTTAATAAGAAAAAATAAGCTAGATTATGAAGCAAATTATACTTTGTAAAATCTTCACGATTTAAAAAAAACCCCACAGAAATGTGAGGTCTTGTAATTAGTCTTGTGAGTCAGGATAAAGAGGACGATTTCCTGGACTAATTCGGTTGATATGTAAGAAAGTCATATGACGCTCATACTTATCTAAAATGTCATTAATGACCTGCTCTTTGGTATATCCAACCAAGTCATTGTCTTGAGAACCTTCATACAAGAATGTTTCCAAACGATAATAATATTGCTTACCACGTTTGCCTCGTTCACTAAATGTCGGAGCGATATAGCGTACAGGCCAAATTTGATAGACAAAATTATGCTCATCTTCAATGAAAATCGTTAAGTCTAGGTGATACAACTTATCGTGGTATTCAGATTCGCCTTGATTAACCTCAACGTTCATCCCTCGTTTAATCAGTTCATCAGCAACAGTTTGCACTGCAGGTCTACATACATTATCGAGCATACGCAATGTTTCATGGCTACCAGGATGATGCATGACACGTGAAAGGCGTTGTTTCCAATTTAGAATATCGACATTACCCACTACAGGTGCAGCATTTAAGCTACGACTAGCTTTACGATAATCTTCTAAACGGAGAGATTTATAGAGTCCAGCCATCACAAGCAACATAACAAAGCTAAATGGTAATCCCATGATTACGGTTGCACTTTGTAAAGCAGTAATACCATTTGCCATCAACATCGCGATGGTCAATAAACCAATCGCAATCGCCCAAAACACGCGTAACCAACGTGGCGCATCATTATCGACATTAGAAAACTTCGTGGTGAAGTTACCCAACACCAAAGCACCCGAGTCGGCAGAGGTCACATAGAACAGAAGCCCTGTAATGGTTGCTACACCAGCAACGAATCCAAACCACGGATACTGTGCCAATAAGTCATAAAACCCATGTGCAGGATCTGTCAAAACAGTTTGAGCCAAAGCTGTATTGCCATCAAAAATAACGTTGTATAAAGCACTGTTACCAAAGATTGATAACCATGTGATCGTGAATAGTAGAGGAATAATCAAAGTTCCACAGACAAACTCACGAATGGTACGACCACGTGAAATACGTGCCAAAAACAAACCTACAAATGGAGACCAAGCCACCCACCATGCCCAAAAGAATAATGTCCAACTATTCATCCACTCTTTCGGTTGTTCAAATGCAAAACTGTCTAAAGCTAAGCTTGGAAAGCGGCTGATATAGTCACCAAAGTTTTGTACCAAGGCATTTAATAAGAACTCTGTATTTCCTAAAAACAGCACAAATAGCATTAAACCAATAGCGGCGTAAATATTGATTTCAGAAAGTACTTTAATGCCTTTATTGACACCTGCTGTTACCGAAATAATCGTCACAATCACGGCAACTAAAATCAGTCCAGATTGAACCCATAAACCTTCTGGCCAATCAAATAAAACATGCAAACCATAATTGATTTGAACAACTGCAATACCGCAAGTCGTTGCGATACCGAAAATCGTCCCAATCACGGCGGCGGTATCTACGGTATGACCAATCGGACCATCAATTTTTTTACCAAAAATCGGATAAAGCGCAGAACGAATGGTCAGAGGTAAGTTATAGCGATAACTAAAATATCCCAAAGCCATCCCGACTAAGGCATACATGCCCCAGCCTGTTAGACCATAATGAAATAAAGTCCATACCATCCCTTGACGAGCGGCTTCATAAGTTTGCCCCTCACCCACTGGTGGATTCATATAATGTGACAGTGGTTCAGCCACTGAGAAAAACATTAGATCTGTGCCGATACCTGCGGCGAACAGCATCGCCGACCAACTCAGCAGGCTAAACTCAGGTTTGGAATGCTTAGGACCTAGCTTTATATCGCCATAACGAGAACAAGCGATAAAAACCACAAAGATGAGGTAAAGCGTTGCGGCAAGTAAGTAATACCAACTGAATTTATCACTCACCCAAGCCAGTACAACATTGAGCAAATGATTCGAAAAATCATTAAATAAAATCGTCGTCAGTGAAAATATTAAAATTATGAGCGCTGAAACATAAAAGACCACGCGATTTAACTGATCTTTTGTTTGAAGAGATGAATCATCAACTGCTCTTGGATTATCTGTCACCATACAATCCTCAAGGAAAATTTAAATTTTGAAAGTTGTTTTTCTCAATAACTCGACCACGATTTATTGACGAAAACAACGAGAAGACACAGCATTTAAAAGATATTGAAAACAACACCAATCATTGCATAAGCTGCATTTTTGTAATTACCCGTGTGGATGCAAAGAAGCATTTTTAAGAGTAACTGAGCTTAGACCCAACCACTAAAAATCCATTCAATAAATCAACACTTTTGATACTTTAACAGGGATCTCCGATAACACAGTTAAGAGTTATGTAAAGCATCCTTGTTGCAAATACTATACTTTTAATTGATTGAACGTTCAATCAATTAAAAGTATCATGATGTTGTGTTATCATTTTCTGCATCCAGATTTTAATCTAACGCCTTAATAATTTTAGGCATTTATGGCAACTACACATGACCAAACGCAGAGTTAAACCTGAACACGAACGCCGTGAAGAGATCGTTAATGCCGCATTTGAAGTGATTTATGAAGTGGGTTTATCACAAACCACCATTTCACAAATTGCAAAAAAAGCGGAAGTCTCAACAGGTATCGTCAGCCATTATTTTGGTGATAAGCAAGGGTTAATGATCAACTGTATGCGAGAGATGCTCAAAAGATTGCATCTCACCTCTCTGCAATACAAAGCCAATACAGCAGATCAACAACCTGAAAACCAAATTAAGGCAATCATTGATTCAAACTTTGATAGTAGTCAGGTCAATAAAACCGCTATGCGCGTTTGGTTAGATTTTTGGTCAGCCAGTATGCATAGTCCAGAGCTTGCACGTTTACAACGCATTAATGATCGACGCTTGTATTCGAACTTAAAACATCACTTTTTAAAACTGATGCCAAGTGAAAGTGCAAGTATTGCTGCGAGTGGCTTAGCAGCACTGATCGATGGGTTATGGCTACGAGGTGGACTCGTGGGGAATGATCATTTCGATCGGCAGAATGCAAGACGAGTTGCCTATGACTATTTAGACATGCAACTTCAACTGGCTAAACCCTTATTTCAGGAGAGACAAAATGAATGATGTGCAAACTCATCCATTGTATATCCACGGTCAATATGTCAATGCCACAAGTGGTGTGAGTTTTGACAGTATCAATCCAGCCAATGGCAACGTAATTGCCCATATCCAACAAGCCTCTCAACAAGATATCGAAAAAGCTGTTCAAAGTGCTCAACAAGGTCAAAAAGTTTGGGCGGCAATGACAGCAGTTGAGCGTTCTCGTATTTTACGTCGAGCTGTAGATATTTTACGTGAACGCAATGATGAACTAGCAAAACTTGAAACCTTAGATACAGGCAAAGCTTATAGCGAAACATCAGCGGTCGATATTGTGACAGGTGCTGATGTGCTCGAATATTACGCAAGTTTAGCGACAGCCATCCAAGGTGAACAAGTTCCATTACGCGAAAGTAGTTTTTTCTATACTCGCCGTGAACCTTTAGGTGTCGTTGCAGGCATCGGTGCTTGGAACTATCCGATTCAAATCGCATTATGGAAATCCGCTCCTGCGCTCGCTGCGGGCAATGCCATGATTTTCAAACCAAGTGAAATCACTCCACTCACTGCATTTAAACTTGCTGAAATTTATACCGAAGCAGGTGTACCTGATGGTGTATTCAACGTCGTACAAGGGGTTGGTCGTGATATCGGTCAATGGCTGACAGAACATCCTGTCATTGAAAAAATTTCGTTTACTGGCGGTGTTGAAACTGGCAAAGAAGTGATGGCAAGTGCTGCTGCTTCAAGCTTAAAAGAAGTGACTATGGAACTTGGTGGTAAATCACCACTGATCATCTGTGAAGATGCAGATATGAATAAAGCCGCAGATATTGCGGTGATGGCAAACTTCTTTAGTTCTGGTCAAGTCTGTACCAATGGTACGCGCGTCTTTATTCCAGCATCATTAAAAACAGAATTTGAAAGTGCAGTATTAGAACGTGTGCAACGTATTCGTATCGGCGACCCAATGAATGCAGATACCAACTTTGGCCCATTAACCAGTTTCCCGCATATGGAAAAAGTTCTTTCCTACATCAATACTGGTAAACAACAAGGCGCCAAATTACTGATCGGTGGTGATCGAGCAACGGGTGAATTGGCTGAGGGTGCATATGTATTACCGACAGTATTTACAGACTGTACTGATGATATGCGAATAGTGCAGGACGAAATCTTTGGTCCAGTCATGAGCATCTTGAGCTACCAAACTGAAGATGAAGTCATTCTTCGTGCCAATAACACCACTTTTGGTCTAGCAGCAGGTGTGGTGACACCAGACATTAACAAAGCACATCGCATTATTCACCAAATCGAAGCTGGTATTTGTTGGATCAATACTTGGGGCGAATCCCCTGCTGAGATGCCAGTCGGTGGTTATAAACAATCAGGTGTAGGTCGTGAAAATGGGATCTCGACCCTATCTCACTACACACGCATTAAATCCGTTCAAGTTGAGCTTGGTGATTACCAAAGCATTTTCTAAAAGCATTGCGCTTTATCTTATCTTGATCAACTGAGTCACATGTATTCAGTTGATCTTGCAACAAATAAAGGCAGATTATGAATAAGCAAGAATACGATTATATTATTATTGGTGCAGGCTCAGCAGGTAACGTCCTTGCTGCACGTTTAACTGAAGATGCAGATATCTCAGTATTATTATTAGAAGCAGGCGGTCCAGATTATCGGCTTGATTTCCGCACGCAAATGCCAGCCGCTTTGGCATTTCCACTACAAGGCCGTCGCTACAATTGGGCATATTTGACCGACCCTGAACCACATATGAACAATCGCCGTATGGAGTGTGGTCGTGGTAAAGGTTTAGGTGGCTCATCACTGATCAATGGTATGTGCTATATCCGTGGTAATGCGATGGATTTAGACCAATGGTCAACCCATAAAGGGCTTGAAGATTGGAGCTATGCGGATTGTTTGCCTTACTATAAAAAAGCAGAAACACGCGACATTGGTGCTAACGATTATCACGGCGGAGAAGGTCCTGTTTCAGTCACCACCCCAAAACAAGGCAAAAATGAACTGTTTCATGCCATGATCGAAGCAGGTGTACAAGCAGGTTATCCACGTACAGATGATTTAAACGGTTTTCAGCAAGAAGGCTTCGGTCCGATGGATCGAACGGTGACACCACAAGGGCGTCGTTCGAGTACTGCTCGCGGTTACTTAGATATGGCAAAAGGTCGACCAAATTTGACGATCGTCACCCATGCCATGACCAATAAAATCTTATTTAGTCATAAACAAGCAATTGGTGTCGAATACATTATCGGTGCAGATCAAGCCAACATGAAACAAGCACATGCCAAACGTGAAGTCTTGTTATGTGCAGGGGCAATCGCATCACCGCAAATTTTACAGCGCTCAGGTGTTGGACAAAGCACTTTCCTCAAATCGATGGATATTGAAGTTATTCAAGACTTACCTGGCGTGGGTGAAAACCTGCAAGATCATTTGGAAATGTATTTACAATACAAATGTAAAAAACCAGTTTCACTTTACCCAGCATTGAAATGGTACAACCAACCTGCAATTGGTGCAGAGTGGTTATTTCTCGGCAAAGGTATCGGTGCAAGTAACCAATTCGAAGCAGGTGGTTTTATTCGTTCATCTGATGAATTTGAATGGCCAAATATTCAGTATCACTTCTTGCCCGTTGCAATTAACTACAATGGTAGTAATGCTGTGAATGAGCATGGCTTTCAAGCTCATGTTGGTTCAATGCGTTCACCTTCACGTGGTCGGATCAAACTCAAATCCAAAGATCCATTTGAGCATCCAAGTATCTTGTTTAATTACATGTCAACCGAACAAGATTGGCGCGAATTCAGAGATGGGATTCGTATCACGCGTGAAATCATGCATCAACCCGCACTTGACCCTTATCGTGGCGAAGAAATCAGCCCAAGTATGCAGTTAAAAACTGATGCTGAACTAGACTCTTTTGTCCGAGAACATGCCGAGACAGCTTATCATCCATCATGCAGTTGCAAAATGGGTGAAGATGAAATGGCTGTTGTCGATGGTCAAGGTCGTGTTCACGGCGTACGCGGGCTACGTGTAATTGATGCCTCTATCATGCCAATCATTATCACAGGCAACTTAAATGCCACCACGATTATGATGGCAGAAAAAATTGCTGATCAAATTCGTGGGCAAAAATTACCACCTTCGCAAGCACCTTATTTCAAAGCAGGATCAAGCCCTGTTCGTCAGACTCCTTTACGTCCATTTGCATAACCTAGTCCAGTTATGTTCAGCACCTTATGACACTAAGGTGCTGCCAACCATTAGGAAAATTCAAATGAAAAAAATTTTATTTCTACTCCCTTTGGGCTTCTTCTCGCACACTGCATATGCCACTGAAGCAAGCACAGAAATAGCATCACCTTATAGCGCTAATCTAACAATCGCAAGTCAATATGTATCACGTGGTTTTCAACAAACTTGGGGCAAACCTGCAATTCAAGGTGGAATAGACTATAACCATGATAATGGTTTTTATGCTGGAACTTGGGCATCGACTGTGAGTGATCATTTTATTCGTGATGCATCAGTAGAGTGGGATGTGTATACAGGTTACAGCCGTAGTTTTGGAGATTTAACTCTAGGCACTAAAGTGGCTTACTACTATTATCCTGGCGCTAAAACTACAGCAGAAACAGGAAATACTCGATTTGATTACGGTGAAATAATCCCAGAAATCAGTTATGGACCATTAAGTGTTAAATATTCCATTACCTACACCCAAGATTACTTCGGGAATAACTCGGATACTTTAGGGATTGGCACTAATAAACATTCTCGTGGTTCAGGTTATCTTGATGTCAGTTGGCATCAACCTTTAGGGCAAGGCTGGTCAGCAGATGCTCACTATGGTCATCAGCGAATCAAAAACTTCTCGGATGCAAACTTTCAAGACATCAGCTTTGCCGTTAATAAAGAACTCCCCTACAACCTTTTGGGAAGTTTAAGTTATAGCAAAGCATGGGATAAAGATGATTACTACAAGCAATATAGCAATGGCAATCCTAATGCCAAAGTCTCAAATCCAATTGATTCCACTGTGGCTGTCTCACTGACAAAAAGCTTTTAATCCGCACAATAAAAAAAGCTGCAATCAATGCAGCTTTTTATTCAATATGATTTAAGCATTGATCAACTCAATATCTGATCCTGCTCGTTTTGGATCGATCAGAATTTTTGCATGTTGCTCTGGATCACGTAAAGCATCAAAGGCATTCCCTACACCTTCCAGACCAACCACACCCGTAATCAGCGGTGAGACATCAATTTTACCTTCAGCAATCATATGCAGGGTGTCACGAAACTCAAGTGGGGTGTATCCCAATACATATTGGATTTCCAATTCTTTATTGATTGCCAATGCAGGTTCGATCTTATCGCTTTGCATACAAACGCCAACACCCACAATACGTGAGAACAATGGCGCACCCTCCAAAATTTGCTGCATGATGCCAGCGACACCCACGCATTCAAAAATCACAGGACGTTTCGGCAATAGACCAAGCTTATCCCCCACACGCATAGCATTAACCCACGGCAATGAGAAAGTCTGAACTTTGTCAAAAATACCCATCCCCATATTGATTGCTTCAGAGACATTGCCTAATAAGCCAAGCTCTTTCCAACTACTAAATGGAGATTGTTGTTTAGGATCAATCAAGACATCTGCACCGCATAGTTCAGCGAGTCTACGACGATTTGGTGAAAAATCACTAGCAACTACCGTTTTAACTCCCGCGGCTTTGAGCATAATAATTACGCCTAAACCAACAGGACCACAGCCAATTACAATCGCTGGTTCATTTTTCTTAATCCGACTACGACGAACTGCATGTAAAGCAACAGCCATCGGTTCAGTTAACGCTGCGCTGTCGGCATCTAAGCCATTTGGCACTTCAAACATTAAACTTGATTGGACCAAGATTTGCTCAGCATAACCACCCGAAGCACTCGGCGATAGACCAGTTGGGACATAACCTTTTGGATCAACATTTAATAGCGGCATCGCACAAACTAGTGTGTCGGCTTTTAATTTACGGCGCGTTTTTGGACCATAATCTAAGACTTTACCGCAGAACTCATGACCGAAAACCAGCTTATCTGAGGATTTTGCTACCCCATTAAAACCCACACGTGCTGCCAAATCATGCATATGATCACAGTGATGTTGCATGTGTAAATCAGAACCACAGATTCCACAACGTACCACTTCAAGTAACACCTGTCCTTTAGCAGGAACTAATTGAAGACTATCTTCAAGCTTCAATTCAGCCTTATGACAAACTAGAGATTTCATAGGATGCTTTCCTTATTGTTTTATTGCATGTGTTAACTGTTTTAATTTTTTCATTAAAACAGTTTAGCTCACTTATTTCATTTTTAATTTTGACATACAGAATTGTCAGAACATATGACTTAAAGATCAATACCCCTATCAAATAAGATCAGCTTTATAAATCACTCGATAATGCAGTTTAAAAATCATTCTCTTTTAACTTCAAATAGATGAATCTTTTTTTCTAAATTACTCCCTATTTTTATTAAAAAAGATCGAATTTAACACTTGCTTTTAATAGTGTCGTTATGCCAATATATATTTACTGGCTTTAAGCCACTATAAAAGAGAAATTAAAAATGACGATCCAACTTATGACAGCTCAAGCGAATGTTCCCATCGAGTTTTTGCAGTTTTCAGGTGGCGAACGTCATATTCAACTACAACCAGAGTTATTGAACCAATTACAAGCACACGCTCAGATCACAGCCTCACTGAATCACAGTACAGATGTAATGGACTATCTATTACTGGAAAATGTGTTGTTAGAACAAGGCACTCGCTTTTCAGTGGAAATCCCTTATTTTCCTTACGCACGTCAAGATCGTATCTGTGCACAAGGTCAGGCTTTCTCACTGGATTTAATGACCAAGTTACTGAATAGCAATAGTGAAAAATTTGCAGGGCAACGTCAGAAAATTGTGGTGTGGGATTGTCATAGTCCAAAGACCATAGAGCTATTACGCAAAAATACCAACTTCCAAGAGGTAATCAATATCGAACCGATTGAGATTATCCAGCAAAGCTCAACATTGATGCAGATCTTAAGCGCAGATAATACCGTGTTGATCTGTCCTGATGCAGGTGCAATACAACGCACCCAAGCAATTGCCAACGGCATCAATTCGCAACGCCAACAGGCGATTGACATCATTCACTGTGAAAAACAACGTGATCCAAACACTGGAAAAATTAGAGCAATAGCGGTGGATAGCCCTGATTTGACAGGAAAAACAGCCGTGATCACCGATGATATTTGTGACGGTGGTGCAACCTTTATTGGTATTGCCAAACAACTACGCAGCCTAAACTGCCAAAACATTATTTTGTATGTCACACACGGCATTTTTAGTAAGGGGCTGGCGGTATTTGATGGCTTGGTCGATCAGGTGTTTACCAGTAATAGCCTGCCACAAGCAAAAGCAAACAAACTCAACATTATCGATTTTCAATACTAAGCTCTTAAGTAAGAGGCCTATAAAATGACTATTAAAATAAATCCACTCAATGCAATTGATTTCTACAAAGCCGATCACCGTCGTCAGTATCCAGTGGGGACTGAATACGTCTATGCTAACTTTACCCCTCGCTCATCACGTTTAGCCAAAATGTTGCCTGATTTTGATGACAAGATTGTGTTCTTCGGTTTACAAGGTTTTATCAAACATTTTTTAATTGAAACTTGGAACGAGAGCTTCTTTAATCAACCTAAAGCCAAAGTAGTCGCAGCCTATAAACGTCGCATGGACAATTCTCTAGGTGAAGGTGCTGTTCCCGTTGAACACATCGAAGCCCTGCACGATCTTGGCTATTTACCATTAAAGATTAAAGCACTAGAAGAAGGTAGCCGAGTCAATATCAAAGTGCCTGTATTGACCATTATCAATACTGATCCGAATTTCTTTTGGTTAACCAACTATATTGAAACTGTGCTCAGTGCCGAATTATGGAAAAGTTGCACCACTGCAACAATCGCTTATGAATACAAACGCTTGTTAACTCAATATGCAGAAAAAACAGGTGCACCTTTAGACTTTGTTGCTGTTCAGGGTCATGATTTTAGTAGTCGTGGTATGAGTGGCATCTATGATGCTGCCCAATCAGGCGTTGGACACTTAACCAGCTTTATTGGGACAGATTCAGTCTCTTCGATTGACTATGCCGAAGAGTACTACAATGCAACAGGTGTAGTGGGCGTTTCAGTGCCTGCAACAGAACACAGTGTGATGTGTATGGGTAGTGAAGAAAGTGAAATCGAGACCTTTAGACGTCTGATCTGTGAACTCTATCCGAGTGGCGTGGTCAGTATCGTTTCAGATACTTGGGATTTTTGGCGTGTGATTACAGAGTTTAGCCTAGAATTAAAATCAGAGATTCTAAATCGCCAACCAAATGCCCTCGGACTCGCCAAAGTGGTGTTTCGCCCTGACTCTGGTGATCCTGTGAAAATTATCTGTGGCGATCCTGATGCAGAGCGAGATAGTCCAGCTTATAAAGGTGCAGTGCAATGTTTATGGGAAATTTTTGGCGGCACAGAAACAGCTCAAGGCTATAAAGTACTCAACGAGCGTGTTGGTTTAATCTATGGTGACTCGATTACTCTAGAACGTGCCCAAAATATCCTAAAAGGCTTAGAAGCCAAAGGCTTTGCCTCGAATAATCTAGTCTTTGGTATTGGCAGCTATACCTATAACTATTTAACTCGCGACACTTTTGGCTTTGCCGTAAAAGCCACTTGGGGTCAAGTCAACGGCGTAGGTCGTGAACTGTTTAAAGACCCTGTGACAGACTCAGGTGTTAAAAAATCAGCCAAAGGATTATTAAGGGTTGAACAGACTAATAATGGCTTTGAGTTATTTGATCAACAAAGCTTTGAACAGGAAAATATGGGCGCACTGCAAACTGTATTTGAAAATGGTCAATTATTAAGAGAATGCTCTCTTGATCAAATTCGGGAGAGATTGGTCTAGGCAAAACTCTCTATGATTAAAACACATCCAGTGATTAGATACTCGGAAAAGTCATCCGCAACCTGAACAAGCCAAAGCGACTAAAGCTTTGGCGTAGTGCAAGATAAATGAAATGAATAGTTAAGCGCTTAGACAAAGCTTTCGCCTTACGGTACGGCAAAGATTATCAATCTTTGCCGTACCTCAGGTTTTGCCTACTTTTGCCAAAACACTTGCGAAGCTTTAAACGCTTCTCAGGTCGAGCCTGAACAAACTAAAGTGATTAAAGCTTTAGTGAAGTGCAAGACGTAGTGGCTTATCCTAAAATATGATGAGAACCCAATAAGACTTCGCTATGATGTTACTTTATTCCGATTTCTTAATATTTCTATGAGTAAGGAAACTATCCATACGTCCGAACAGGAATACCTTGCCCACTATCAAAAAACAGACTATGACACGCCTCTGTTTACGGTCGATATGGCAATTTTTTCTGTAGCAAAAGGTCAATTACAAGTCTTAATGATTCAGCGCTCTAACTTTCCCGAAAAAGGCAAATGGGCGCTTCCAGGTGGTTTTATTGATTTAAAAACTGATCCAGATTTAATGGCAACAGCTCACCGTAAACTGCTTGAAAAAACAGGGATTCACTCCCCTTATCTAGAACAAGTTGAAACCATCGGCAATCAGCATCGTGATCCACGTGGTTGGTCGATTACATCACTTTACTTTGCACTGATTGATTTTAGTAAATTTGAAATTCAAAAGACTTCAACAACTGAAATGAGTAAATGGATTTCTATAGAAGAAGCCTTGCAACTAGAATTAGCTTTTGACCATCAGAAATTACTAAAATTAGCATTTGATCGCTTGTGCAATAAAACCCGCTATACCGCTCTCCCAGCTAGTCTCATGCCTGAATTATTTACCCTGACCGAATTACAAACAATCTATGAAATTATTTTAGGTCATACCTTAGAAAAAAAATCATTTAGACGGCGTATGCAGGAAGCAGGTGCAGTTGAAGAAACAGGACAGCAGAAAATTGTCGGCAAGCGCCCTGCTCAATTATTTCGTTATGCACTAGATGATTTTAATTTCACCTTTCCGCGTATGTTGGAAACACCACGTAACTCAAATAATAAAGAAGAGAGCTAAGGCAAAACCTTAGCTCAAAATATCACTTCCAAGTTTCGCGGATCATATCCACTGCTTTTTCAGCAATCATGATTGCAGGTGCGTTGGTATTACCATTTACCACTGTTGGCATAATCGACGCATCAATCACACGCAAGCCTTGAATACCATATACTTTCAGCTCAGGATCAACCACAGCCATCTCATCTACACCCATTTTGCAGCTACCGACTGGGTGATACACCGTGTCGACACGTTGACGTAAAATCTCACGAATCTCATCATCAGATTGTACGTTTGCAGTAAACATATCTTCTTTAATTTTTTCACTCAAAGCAGGTGCTTGCATTAACTTTTGCGTGACTTTAAATCCATCAACCATATCTTGAAGGTCTTGCTCATCCTCAAGAAATTTAAAATCAATTAATAGCGGATCATCCACGTTTTTGCCACTGAGTTTGACCGAACCACGCGCACGAGGATTGAGCAAACATACGTGGCATGAAATACCGTGTCCTGTATGCATGGTTCGAGCATGGTTATCGACTACAGCAATGACGAAATGCAGTTGTAGATTCGGTTTATCTAACTCAGGACGGCTCTTTAAGAAACCACCACACTCTGCATAATTGGTCGTAATTAGACCTCGACGCTCCTTACGATAACGCCCAATTTGTTTGATTAAATCTAAACTACCACCAACAGAAACACCGAAAGTTCCATCTATTTGTTTAGTCTTAAAAGCAAAAATAAAGTCGGGGTGGTCATGTAGATTTTCACCAACTCCAGCTAAATCTTTAACCACAGGAATACCGTGTTTTTCTAATTCTTGACGAGGACCAATCCCCGAAAGCATCAAAACTTGTGGTGATTGGAATGCCCCTGCAGAGAGTAAAACTTCTTTATTTGCACGAACAACGGTAGTTTGCCCTTTATGTTTAAACTCCACACCTACAGCCCGACCATTTTCGATCACAATCCGCGATACCATCGCTTGTGTGATCACATGTAAATTTGGACGCTTACCGATATAAGGCAATAAATATCCACGTGCAGCACTCCAACGTTCGCCATTTTTCTGGGTAACTTGATAGACACCTACACCTTCTTGCTCTGCGCCATTAAAGTCATCATTCAGTGGATAGCCCACTTGTTTAGCTGCTTCAATAAAGGTTTTTTGGTATGGATTATCTGAATGTAGTTCGCTTATATTGAGTGGACCATGCTGTCCATGATACTCATTTTTAATTCTTTCGTTATGTTCTGATTTTTTAAAATATGGTAACACTTCATCATAAGACCAACCGGTATTTCCTAAAGCTGCCCAATGATCATAATCATCACGATGCCCGCGAATATACACCATCGCATTGATCGCTGAACTCCCCCCTAAGCATTTACCACGTGGTTGATATCCTTTACGTCCATTTAAACCTTTTTGCGGTATGGTTTCTAGCGCCCAGTTATTCAGTTTCGTAGGGATGCTAATCACCGCAGCTGCTGGTGTATTCACCAACCAGCTATTGCCGTCCCCACCCGCTTCCAATAAACATACTGAAATATTTGGATTCTCCGAGAGTCTACCTGCAAGCACACTACCCGCCGAACCACCACCTATTACTACAAAGTCAAATGCTGTTTGTGTCATTGCTATCCCTGTTATTTTCATTCTTTCAAAATGCAAAAAGATTATGCTCAAATGCACATCTAAATATTGGTTTACTTGTCTAACAGACTTGATTATTCCTCATAAAAAGTAACTGGATATGGGGCAAAGTACAATAGCCAAATCTGGCAATACGATTGAGTTAAATCATCAATTTCTACAGTCACTTATACAGTGGATTTCTTTTCTATTTCCTTTTGCTTTAAATACTCAACATGCAAACGATTTGTCTTCCAAGAAGGCTCTAATACTTCTTTTTCAATTCGATATTTAATTCTTTTGAGCTTCATAGGACTAATCACCTGTTGATCAAAACGTTTTACGTATTCAATCCAAGCTTTACTACGAAAGACATTTTCAGGCATATCTGTTTTAAATTCGCTTCGAGCTGTAAATACAACAATAGAATGCAAATACTGCGGATCAACAACATCACTTAAAACCATTTCCAATACTTTAATATGCTTATAGTTTTGGTGTAACGGATTCTGAAATTTATAACTTTTCTTATAAATTTTTTGTGTCCACTGCTTCTGGCGAGCATTTCCAAAAATCCATCCCGTATAGTTTTTAGTTTCAACGATGAAAACACCATAAGGACTTATTAAAATATGATCAATTTGAGTCGTCCCGTCTTTCTGATCAGGTAAAGTACAATTATTGAGCAATATATATTCAGCACTTAAATACTTAGCAACATGCTCAGAAACCATAAACTCACCAACTTTCCCCTTGAAATTCGGTGATTTGAGATATGTAACTACAGCAAGCATAAGAAGAATTAAAATAATATAAAAGAACATACTTCCCCATGAGTATTTTATTTTTTAGAAATTAAAATCAACAGCATCAAATATACAATATATTTATCAAAATATTATTATAAAAACTGGGTTAAAAACCAATTCGTAATATTTTATTTGGTCGCACTTCTATATTCTCCAAATAGCATAATCAAACCACCAATAAAAATAAAAAGTAATCCAAATAATTTGAAAGCATCTATTTTCTTTATTTGCATCCCTAATAAACCACTATGATCAATTAAGGTAGCAAAAATCATTTGCCCTAAAAATATCCATAATAGTGTATTGGTTGCACCTATATGTGGAGCTGCCACAAACATACACAGAATATAAAGTGAACCCAAGAAACCTGACAACCACATCCACCAAGATGTATTTTGATAAAATGGTGGTTTCACCGTTCCATCCATCCACAATGCAATAACAAGCGAAGCAATCGCACCGCCTATATAAAGAAAAAAGGTCGATTGTATTTGGCTTGCACCACTGCTATGACGAAAGGCATTAATGACTGCCAATTGTAATGGAACAACTAGCCCACCTAATATACTAATCAAAACATAATGAATATTTTGCATTCATTGACTCTCATTTTTAGGTTTCTAATTTTTATGAACTAATTTGATTGAGAAACTTATGATCATGCTTGTAGATGGTTTCAACATAATGATTGAGTAACTCTTACTCCAAACTATCTTATAAAAACAAATACTGCATCAAACATTCTATAGTTCAATTGTGACTAAAATGCTTTTGATTAAATAATGAAAGCTTGGAGATAGAAATAATTTCAGAAGAGTAAATGAATTTTCGTTATTTAATTAAATAAGATATAAAAAGACAGACGTAAAAAAACCGCTGATTAGCGGCATTTTATCTCATCTTTAAGATGATGGTCGGAGCAGTAGGATTCGAACCTACGACCCCCTGGTCCCAAACCAGGTGCACTACCAGGCTGTGCTATGCTCCGATTACTCTATGAAAGAGTGGGGTGAATGACGGGATTCGAACCCGCGACAACTGGAATCACAATCCAGGGCTCTACCAACTGAGCTACATCCACCATAACGTTTGGTTCTATGTACCAAGCTACCAACTAAATGGCGCGCCTGACAGGATTCGAACCTGTGACCATCCGCTTAGAAGGCGGATGCTCTATCCAACTGAGCTACAGGCGCATAACGATGATAATACTATCAAGCGATACTTCGCCGATCTTAAAATAATGTTTTTCAACATCTTTTAAATGGTCGGAGCAGTAGGATTCGAACCTACGACCCCCTGGTCCCAAACCAGGTGCACTACCAGGCTGTGCTATGCTCCGATTTATCTCAGCTTTTATTGTATCGCACATCGTGCGGTACGGTGTGCATTCTAGGCTTGACGTCGCATCACGTCAACACCTAGTTTTAAAAAAAATGATTTTTCCTTATCAAATGTATATTTAACAAGCATTTTAACGCTTTAGAGAAGCACTAAAGTTCAACATTCGATCGAGTGGTAATTTTGCGCGTTCAGCCAATGCTGGATCGACGTGTATTTCTTGATCAGCATGTTGTAACACGTGCAAAATACCATCCAACTCATTCATTGCCATCCAAGGACAATGTGCACACGAACGACATGTTGCACCCTCACCCGCCGTTGGCGCTTCGAATAATTCTTTATCTGGTGCTGCTTGCTGCATCTTATAGAAAATACCGCGATCAGTAGCTACGATCATTTGTTTATGCGGTAAAGTCTGCGCTGCTTTGATCAGTTGCGAAGTACTTCCCACTGCATCTGCAATATCTACTACAGATTCAGGCGATTCAGGATGAACTAAAACTGCTGCATCAGGATATAGCGCTTTCATTTGTGCAATACCACGTGCACGGAATTCTTCATGTACGATACACGCGCCATCCCATAACAACATATCAGCACCCGTTTTCTTTTGGATGTAACGTCCTAAATGCTGATCAGGTGCCCAAATAATTTTTTTACCCAAACTATCAAGATGCTCAATAATCTCGACTGCACAGCTTGAAGTCACTACCCAGTCAGCACGTGCTTTCACAGCTGCAGAAGTATTGGCGTACACCACGACAGTATGATCGGGATGCTGATCACAGAATGCTGTAAACTCATCTACTGGACAACCCAAGTCCAGAGAACAGGTTGCCTCAAGTGTAGGCATTAATACTGTCTTTTCAGGAGATAAAATTTTTGCTGTTTCTCCCATGAACTTTACCCCAGCAACTACGAGAGTTGATGCAGCATGATCACGACCAAAACGCGCCATTTCTAGAGAATCAGAAACACAACCACCTGTTAATTCTGCAAGCTCTTGAACATCAGGATCACAGTAGTAATGTGCAACAAGGACAGCATCACGCTTTTTAAGCTCAGCTGCAATTTGTGCGAACTTTTCTTGTTTCACTTCTGGGCTGAGGCTATGGTCCTTTGGCTCACCCAAACGATCTAAATGCGCCTGCACAATATTTTTGGCTTCGTTCGCAATTAAATTCGCATCATTCATAAAACGTCTTCTCTATCCTGCGTGCTTGCATCACAGCAAACATGTAACGTGGGTATCTAGGGTGATTATTTGGGATGAATCACTTCGTCCACATATGAGTGATATAAAAAACCCCCACTGTGGAGGCTTTATTATAACGCATATTTACGAACGATAATCGGCATTAATTTTGACGTAGTCATAAGAAAAATCACAGGTATAAACTGTGTCTTTCGCTTCACCTCGTCCTAAATCAATACGAATCGTGATTTCTTTCTCAGCCATCACAGCAGCGCCTGCTTCTTCGGTATAGTCAGGATTCGCACCACCATCCAAGCAAATCTGTACATCACCTAACCACACTTGAACCTTACTGCTATCTAAGTTTGGAACACCTGCTTTACCAATCGCCATTACAATACGCCCCCAATTTGGATCAGAAGCGAACAAAGCTGTTTTAATGAGTGGTGACTCAGCAACACTATAAGCAACATCACAACACTCTTGGGTATTGGCTCCACCTTCCACCTGTACCGTAATGAATTTAGTTGCACCTTCACCATCACGCACAATCAATTGTGCTAAACGATTCATAATACGCGCAAGTACATCCAGCACTTGTTGGTAACGAGGGTCATCTTGTGATTCAATTTCCGCACCACCAGCTAGACCTGTTGCTACAAAGATACAAGAGTCATTGGTTGAAGTGTCGCCATCGATTGTGATGCGGTTAAACGAATGTTCGACAGTCGTTTGTAACAGTTGCTGAACAAGTACTTTTGATATTGGTGCATCTGTTGCAACAAAGCTCAACATGGTTGCCATGTTCGGGCGAATCATCCCCGCACCTTTACTGATTCCAGTCATGGTGTATGTCACACCATCAAGCTCAAACTGTTCAGATGCACCTTTCGGAGTAGTATCTGTGGTCATAATGCCAGAAGCAGCTTCAGCCCAACGATCCGCATTTAAATCATTTAATGCAGGCTGAATACCTTGAACTAAACGCTCAATCGGAAGTTGCTCACCGATTACACCTGTTGAAAAAGGTAGAATCTGATTCGCTTGGACACCTGCTAATTCCGCTAATTTGGCACACGTCGTTTCTGCATTTTTATAACCTACAGTTCCTGTTGCCGCATTTGCATTACCAGTGTTAATAATCAAATAACGTGGTGTATTTTCTGCCAAGTGTTTTTTACTAAGCAAAACCGGCGCAGCAGCAAATGCACTTTGAGTAAATACACCTGCAACATTTGAACCTTCAGCAAATTCAAAAATGACTAGATCTCGTCGATTTGGATAACGTACATACGCCTCAGTTGAGCCAATTTTTACACCCTGCACCACATGCATAAGTGGCATTGTTACGTCACCAACAGCCATTTTTAAACTTCCATTCAATTTAATAAGAAAAAGATCGGGAAAATAATCACCATAAAACTATACCTCCACCATTAGATACTCGATAAAGTCATTCACAGCCTGCGTGGTATCTGCAATATATTGTTTCTGCGACAGAATAAAGAGAATGCAAGAGTCCAACAGGTTCTGTTAATGACAATGGTTTTGCCTACTTTTGCCAAAACAAAAGTAGGTCGAACCGAAGGTTTATCCGACAATTGATATACTTGAGACAAGACACCGTCATGCTAGTAATTATTTATCAATTATTTAGATAGGGTCTTACAGCTTACATCCGTAGCTTATTCCAAAAAGCAATGAAAATCGAGTATTAACAATACAGATTATCGAATTTGACTTTGCTCTAAACTGAGTAAAATCTGCTTCTTGTCCAACCCACCAGCAAAACCAACCAATGCCCCACTTGATCCAATCACTCGATGACACGGCGCAATAATCGAAATCGGATTCTTACCATTAGCAGCACCCACTGCACGTACAGCTTTTTCATTACCAATCTGGAGTGCAATCTCTTTATAACTACGTGTTTCCCCGTAAGGAATCGTCAATAAAGCCTTCCAAACCTGCTGCTGAAAATCAGTGCCTTGAAAATCAAGAGGTAAATCAAATTGTTGGCGTTGCCCTACGAAGTATTCTTCTAATTGTTTTTTAACTCGCTGTAACATCGGATGTTGATGATCTTCTAAGGGCTTTGCTAAACGAACTCTTTTATGATCTTCATTATCCCACATGACTGCAACTAAAGCCTGATCATGTGCAACCAGTTTTAATGCACCTACAGGAGAATCCATATACATATAAACCAATTGCATTAAAAATTCCCCATAGGCTTTGTTCCATTCAGCTTACTCAATCCGATAAGATGCTGAATTTTCTTAATTTGAAGACAATTTCATTAAAATCAGACCAGATACGATCAACACTGCTGCAATCATTCGCATTGCGGTCATCGGCTCATTCAAAATGAGAATACCCACCACGAAAGAGCCAATCGCTCCAATCCCTGTCCACACCGTATATGCTGTACCTAAAGGAAGTGAACGCATTGAAATCGATAATAAAACAACACTTAAAATCATGAAAACAATGGTCACGATGCTTGGCGTTAATTTTGTAAAACCTTCAGACATTTTCATAGAATATGCCCAAATAATTTCAAAAATACCCGCCAAGATTAAAATTGCCCAAGCCATTTTTAACCGTCTACTTTATCAATAGTCGGGTCGTCCCAACGTGATTCTTTGCATGGAGGTCGTCCCCCTTCGTTGAACAGTTTACTGTAAAATGCGCAATTGTGTGAATTGTTGTGTATCTAGACAACTTAAACATCTGAAATAATTAAAATTGCTTAATACAACTATTACTGCCAAACAATACTTTCAACTTTCATGAGTTCACAAGCACCATTCCCTGTATCTTCCCGAGATAGAGAGCTTTTCCATCGCCAGCCATCTGAAGCCTGAATCTCAATCAATGAACCTTTTAAATAAACCAAATCATCTTTTTTTATCTTCTTCATTTGCGATGCCACAGAAGGATTTGCTGGGACTAAATGCATGTTGGCACTATGTGTTGCAATCTCTCTTAATGAAATAGGCGGCTCATTTTCAACTTTCCAATAATACCAACGATTACCTTGAGAAATATCAATGCGCTCATATACTTGCGGTTTCGCCATCTCTCCCCAACCGACAGCAATGTCGATCGGTGAAAATTCAGCTTCTCGTCCCCAATGATAATCTTCTTTGGATAAGACACGGAAAGAACCTTCATACTTTTCTAATTCAATGATTTGAACATTCTGTTGTGTCTTGAGTTGATCTAAATCAGGAACAGGTTTTAAAAAATTTGTCCAAATTAACCATGCAAATGCGACTGCTAATACCCAATACATCCATTTAGGCATCTCATTTATCCCTTTTGTTTCGTATCGCATTCATCCATTGATTTAAATGCTGAAATATAGTCTTCAAAAAAATCTGGAATTGATAAAAATAATTATGCTTAGATGAATCTATAGATTTCTCTTGTATCGAATCCTTATGTCGATCAATCATGATCTGAATCGGTTCGTAATGCGACATGGTTTGTTGCAATTCCACCCCTAAATTCAAACACTCAAGTTTATAAGTGAGCTGAGATAAATCATCTCGATGGTACAACGTGAGGTGCTTACAATCTAAATCTATATGATGCTCGATTAATACTTCCGAGAAAGGAATTAATGCTTTTCTGATTCGTTGTACATCCTGATCATCTTTCATCAGAGGAATATAATAATAGCTCACCTGCATAGAACTATTATTGCTCCGCTGTGAATCTGAAAAAGACGATTGATTGCTAATCTTTTCGAGGGAATCTGTTATTGCTGTTATTTGATTGTTTTGTTGTTCTAAAGCCATTTATACACCATCAATGACTCAAAAAAGATACTGCTAGTATAAACCAACAGTATCTCAGTAAAGTGACTTTTTAGACAAAGTATCAGAACTTTAGCGTTAATCCCGTAGCATATAACCAACCCTTTTCACTTTCAGAAGCAGCTTGCCATGGTGTTTGCTCCGCACCTTTAAGATAAGCATATGCTACATCTACAAAAGGCATAAGTTTTTTATTGATCTCATAACGCACTTGTACGCCCGTTTGTAGTTTAGATAACCCTGATTTCTTTGCATATTTCGATTCATCACTCAATACCACATCTGCATTCAAATAGGGTTGAGCAATTAACTTTTGTGTAAATAGCAAGTCTCGACTGGTTTCTAAACTCAACTGCCAACGCTGATCTTGTCCAGCAAAAACATAAGCTTCTGTTTCAAAGAAATATGGTGCTAAACCATGCAAACCGAATACAGCACTCCATTGATCTTGATCTAGCTGATGTTCTGGTTGATATTGATAACGTACACCCGCCTGTATATCCCAAAAATCTGCAATATTTCGGCTATATAAAGTCATTGCTTCAGTTTCAGCTTTTTCTGATTCAGCCTTCTCAACATGGGCTTTGATAAAGATTTTATTTTCATCTGTACCCACCCATGTTTTTAACTCGGTGCTTACACTACCATTTCCATCTTCATCTACCGTCCAAGCATTTTCTAAACTGGTTGACTGGTATATTTGCCCGCCATGTTCGTTATGATGGCTATGCTCTGCATCTTGAACATCGCTTGAATATGCAAGTTTGGACTGTTCATGTTTGTGATGATCTGCCTTTGACGTTTCCATCACAACCATCTGTTGCTGTGAAGCTTGATTCATCTGCAACATTTGATTATGAGCTTCATGGGCATAGGCAAATCCTCCCAAAGAGGATGCAATACCACTCACCACGATCAACTGTGTATATCGTTTCATCTTCGAAGACTGCTTAATGATGTGCATGGCTTTCTCCTGTCGATGGTTGAACTGGTGTAGATGTTGGTTGAGTGGCTGTTTTTGCCTCATTGACATTCGCAACAATCAACTTACTCATCATTCCTGCACTCATGTGATAGAGCAAATGACAGTGAATCGCCCACTCTCCTAATTCATCAGCTGTCAGTAATGCAGTTACGGTTTTACCGGGTGGTACGATCACGGTATGCTTATTTGGCATATCGGCTGCGCTTTGTCCATTTTCTAGCTGCATAAACATGCCATGTAAATGCATAGGATGTGCCATCATACTTTCATTGACAAACTTCAAGCGAATTCGCTCACCGTACTGCACTTTCAATGGTTCAAAATCTTTATCACTGAATTTTTTACCATCAATTGTCCAAATATATCGTTCCATCGTCCCACCTAAACGAATCACGAGTTCTCTTTCTGCAGCACGCGTATCCGGCTGAGGAGTTAATGCTCTTAGATCAGTATATTGCAATGCTTTATGTCCAACAGGTGTGGATGCATTTGCCCAACCTTGAACAGCTTGTGGTTTATGTTGGTTTGTTACGGACATAGAGGATTGTTGCTTATCCGAATGATGATGCATCTGGCTCATATTCATGTCGGCATGAGATTTATGGTTCATATCGCCCATATCCATTTCACCATGTGCATTATGATTCATTGCCATCTTACTCATCTGAGTATGTTGGCTATGATCCATTTTAGACTTATCCATTTCAGCATGCTGGCTATGATCCATTTTGCTCGTTTCATCTTGCACATGCGCTCCATGTCCCATATCGTCCATGGTCAATAATGCACGTGGACGCGCTGCTGGCATCGTCACGGTGTGTTGTGCTGGCTTCATCTCTTTTTGCAATGACGCGATTGCAAAACCAGAACGATCAATTGACTCTGCTTGGATTTGATAATGCGTTTGAGTTGGTTCAACAATTACATCATAAGTTTCTGCTGCACCAATTCTAAATTCATCGACTGGAACAGGTTGGACAGGCTGACCATCTGCACTCACAACCATCATTTTTAAATTAGGAATTCGCACATCAAAAAAAGACATTGCCGAAGCATTGATAAACCGTAAGCGAACTTTTTCTCCTACTTTGAAAGCACCCGTCCAATTTTGTTGTGGTGTTTTCCCATTCACTAAAAAGGTATAGCCAGTAACATCCGATAAATCAGTTTTCAGCATGCGCATCTGATTCCACATCGAACGATCTTGCCATGTAGCTTTCAAACCTTGATCTTTCACTTGTGACCAAACATCAGCGACAGTTTCTCTTTGATTTTGATAGTACTCCGCTGATTTTTTTAGATTTGCCATGATCTTGTCACTTTTCGTTTCATGGAAATCGGAAAGCATCACTACATAATCACGTTCAGCATTCTCATGTTTGGCTACAGGCTGTTTTCCTTTGGGATAAATGACCAAAGGACCATATAAACCATCCTGTTCCTGACCTTTACTATGTGCGTGATACCAATAAGTTCCGTTTTGTCGTACTTTAAAACGATACTCAAAACTACCATTTGGCTTAATACCTTTAAAGCCATTGAAGCCCGGAACACCATCCATAAGCCCTGGTAAAAGTAAACCATGCCAATGCAGAGAGGTGTCTTGATCTTTAAGTTGATTATGGACATGAATGACCGCTTCATCCCCTTCTTCGAACTCCAGCAAAGGCGCAATAAATTTGCCATTCACTGTAATTCTTTGAACAGGTTTTCCTGTGACATTCACCATCTCTTGATTGATATTAAGATGATACTCTTTGTTGCAGCCATGCTATAAGGCGCGAATAAGAGACCGAAACTCGCAATAACGCCAGCATATAATTTTGAAGACATGAAATAATCCTAATCTATTGATTCATCAAATTTCCCTAACTATAAGAAGTTAAGAAAAGACTGAGTGGCTGATAGATTAGGCTTTGGGAGGACGAAGAATTTCTTGCCAATATCCAGCTAAGTGTCGAGCTTGATATGCTGTTATTAGATGAATAGGTCGTTCAAAAACAGATAAAGCAGATAGTTCAGGTATATTTTGATCGAGTGTAAAACTCACCGTTTGACAATGTGATGGATGATTACAATCTTCACAATGTTGCTGATTTGGGACTTGTTGGTCATGACATTTAGTCATACTCGTCATGTCTTGATGTGCCATTTGCATTTGATGATGCTGTTCACTTTTCATTTGCATCTTGTGACACGGCATATCCTGAGTAGTTACAGTGGATTGCTCAGTATGAATTGCATGTACAGCTGCAATGGCGACATTACTCCCCCCGATGAAAAATATCATCAGGAACACAAACCACATATGTTTGTATCTTTTGAGATGTAGCACTGAATATTCCTATCCACAGATCAGAATCTTTATCTATATTAAGCATAAGTTGTTTCATAGTTATGCACAATCATGTTTATGTTCAAATTATGCAATATTCAACAACTTTAAACAGAGTGATGCTGTTTTATTCAACAATTTCTGCAAAAATCATTCATGAGTAAAAATAGATCAAAATAAATAATTTAGCGCACAAAAAAAGGACAAAAAATTGTCCTTTTTCGTTCAAACTGCTGTGAATATAAACAACTGAAATCATTTTGTTTATTTTAACAACATCTTATCCACTCGCTTATCAACATGGTTATCCACGTAGTTATAAACAAAGTTATCCACAGCTCAGTGTATATAATAGGTTAAATAGACTAAATTTGTTTTGCACCAACATTAGCCAACTCTGCACGCATTTGGTCGATCACTGTTTTGTAATCTGGTTGACCAAAAATTGCTGAACCAGCAACAAACATATCTGCCCCAGCTTCTGCAATTTCTCGAATATTTGCAGGTCCTACACCACCATCCACTTCTAAACGAATATCACGGCCACTTGCATCAATAATTTGGCGTGCTTGGCGAAGTTTTTCTAATGTCATCGGAATAAATTTCTGCCCACCAAAACCAGGGTTTACACTCATTAATAAAATTTGATCCACTTTATCTAGAACATAATCAAGATAATGTAATGGTGTCGCAGGGTTAAAAACTAATCCTGCTTTTGCACCACCTGATTTAATCAACTGCAAAGAGCGATCAATATGATCTGTCGCTTCTGGGTGGAAAGTAATGATATCGGCACCTGCTTCCAAGAAGTCACCAATCATACGATCCACAGGAGAAACCATGAGGTGTACATCAATTGGTGCTTTGATACCGTAATTTTTTAATGCTTTACAAATACCTGCACCGAAGGACAGATTCGGAACATAGTGATTATCCATCACATCAAAATGTACAACGTCTGCGCCTGCAGCTAGAACTTTTTCTACATCTTCACCTAAACGAGCAAAATCAGCAGATAAAATTGAAGGAGCAATGAGATAAGGCTTGGACATGGATAACCTGACAATGACGAAGGAATGATTCCGTGATTATAACAAATTCATACTGTTTAGGGCTGTTAGAAAGTGATTATTCGAGCATTGCAAACATGCAACATCACGTTGCAGAGTTACTATTTTTTTTATCATTTGTTATTTGCTAAGGTAATTTTCGATACAAAAAATGAAGTCGTATGATGAAGAGTACTACACAAATTGAAACAGTCGAAGGTAAACGAATCACTAAACGTTTACTCAATCACTGGAAACATAAATTTGAAGTTGAAGAAACTGAAGTCTATTCAAAAATTTTGATGCCTACTGCAACGGTGACACTCACAGCACAACAGGAATACTTAGAGGTTATCATTGAAAATCAACAAGATGATGTCGAGCGACTAGAGCAAGTTGTAATAGATCATTTGAATCGAATGGCTCAGCAGGAATTCGCTGCCAATTGGACCCATCAAGAATAAGAAGCTCATAATGAGCTTCTTTCAAAGATTAAGCATTCTTTTCTAATTGAATAGCATGAAATTGCAAATGATCATCGATAAAGCTTTGAATAAAATAGTAACCATGATCATAGCCTTCATGCAAACGTAAAGTGATATGCTGACCAGAGTCTAAACAAGCTTGTTTAAATTTTTCAGGATTTAACTGCGCAAAAAATTGGTCTTCTAAACCTTGATCAATCAGAATTTCTTCAAATTGAGACCCCTTCTGCTGCACTAATGCAGTTGCATCGTGTTCTGCCCAACGTTGTTGATCCTGTCCTAAATATTGACTAAATGCCTTTTCACCCCAAGGACAAATACTTGGTGCACAAATCGGTGCAAATGCCGAGACCGATCTAAAAAGTTCTGGGTACTTAAATGCTAATGTTAGGGCACCATGACCACCCATTGAGTGTCCAAAAACCCCAACCTGATATTCAATGATTGGAAATTCTTGCAAAACATGAGCGTAGAGTTCATCAACAATGTATGACTCCATTTGATAATGCTCAGCCCAAGGTTGTTGAGTCGCATTAATATAAAAACCAGCACCCTGCCCAATATCCCAATGATCGCCTTGAGCAACATGCTCTCCACGTGGAGATGTATCAGGAGTAATCAAAATAAGACTTAATCTTGCTGCCATGCGTTGTGCATGTGCTTTTATTGCAAATGTTTCTTCAGTACACGTAAGCCCTGCAAGATAAAAAAGCGCAGAACAAGGTTTGCCATCTAAAGCAGCTGGTGGGAGATAAACACCAACGCGGCTTGAGCCTTTGAGGTGTTGTGATTCAAGTTGATAAATCCTTTGCTCACCCTCAAAACAACGATTTTTTTGCAGTAGCTGCATGTTGATCATCCTGTGTTTTTGTAATGTCTGTTGTTGTAATATTTTGAGTAGGGAATAAATATGGTTCTAATTGCGGCAGCATGAGTTCCATATTACGACCAATTGACCATTGTGGTTCAGATGGCTCAAAACCTTGTGCAGTTTCCCACTGTGTCACCGTTTGTTTGGCTTGTTCAAAGGCTTTTTTCATTGAAGACTGTTCACGCATCGCCAAATCAAAAAAAGCTCGACCGAAATAAGTATAATCTGCTTCATTATTACAGCCAAAAGAGGTCTTATCCGCTGCTGATGCAGTAATAATCAATGTTTCTGGAGACTGTAATGCTGGAATAAAACTTCCAGAATAGCATGCAGAAATTACAATCACTCGCCAACGAATACCTGACTTATCCAGAGTTTCACGTAACCATTTTGGATCGACCTGACCTAATTCAAGTGGTGCATTTTCTAGTTCAAAATGATTTTTTTCACCATGTGATGTCATATAAAGAAATAAAACATCACTATCACGATTCATCTGTTGACCGATACGGCGCAAAGCAAGCTCGATACTTGTCTTTGAAGCTATTGGTACTTCTAAACGCGTGGCAGGGTTATTGACCAGCATGATAGAACGGTCGACAGTTCCAAAGCGTGTATCAAACTGCTCTTTTATACGCTCAACTTCAGATTTAAAAACATCCACATAACTATCACCTGCAACACCTAAAAAGTACCAGTGACTTTGGGCAATGTCGCCATATTGGATGTTATCTAATGCTTGTTGCAATAAATTACTCTGAGCATAAAAGGCTTCCTCTGAAAAGCTTGGAGGAGTTTCTTCGACTTTCCAAATCGGTTGATCTTTCACCGATAATTGCCAAACCACCATCGTTACAATCGTTGCGATAAAAACGAGAGCTCGCTCCCACCAAGGCCAATTCAGCGCACGTGAGAACACCCAAATTACGGCTAAACTTTGCCAAACAAATAAAGCCACAAAGAATGGTGGTAAAAGACCATTATAGATACTATCAGGAATGAAGTTTAGATAACCATTTGATCCTAAATACTGAATCAAGCACTGTAAGAGCAAAATATTGGTATCAAGAACCAACCAGAGTAAAGCAGGCACTAACATCAACCGTGCTTGGTTCATCCGTTGAGATAGAAAAATCCCGACAATCAAGGCAATGAACGGCCAAAGCGCATAGCCAATGAGACCTTGAGGGTTAAAATCACCTACTTGACCAGCTACTAACCAACTATACAACGAGTTTGTACAGCCACCTAAAATCCCCCAAAGGATCAGCTGGGTGATAGAGGGGTGAACCACTTGTAATGAACGGCGGGACCCGAGGAACAACCACATTCCAGCAATTTGGTTACTTTTGAAATCATGCCAGATATTAATGGAGGGTTTGAGATCTATCATAGAATTCTTCGGGAGTATCTCTTTTTAAGCCTAAACTAAAAAATATGCCAAACGTTATAGATTAAATGTCGCTTTTTCAAAATCGTTAATATATGCAACCGTAGTGTAAGCTTAGCAAGAATTTTTTAGCAATCATGCTTTTGAACTATATCACAAATTTTTACCGAGCATTGACCTAAGCCAAACAATCATCTGATAAAAAGACTCAAATTTAACCTTTTGGAAAATAAGCATCAAATCGACAAGCATCCCCTAACCATTGATGATCAGGATGTTGTTCAGCGAGATAAACCGCATGGCGTGGTCGTTTAACAATTACTCTTTTTGCAATTTTCTTAGCTAAATCGAGTAGTTGATCACCCAAATCCATTTCACCATCTTCGGGTAATAACATATGCAACAACTGCATTTGTTTTTTGACTTGTGCCTGTTTTTTTATCGCTTGCTGATTTTGATCACGCTGGGGAAACATCGGATCTAGATAAACAACATCTAGATATTCACCTTTCTGTGCTAACTCATTTAAATAGCAATTTGAGTCTGCATGTATAAGTTGAATGCGCTGCATAGTGGCTTGTAAAAAGGGGTCTCTTTCCGCTTGCGCCTTAGCATATTCGAGTAATACAAATAAAATTGGATGTCGCTCAATTAAGCGTACATTGGCACCCAAATGTGCCATAAGCAAGCTATCGTGTCCCAACCCTGCTGTAGCATCAATAAGTGTTGGTTTCTCTCCAAGTTGGCATGCCCTCGCTATCATTTCTGATTTTAAACTTGCTCTTTTTAAACGAGGAATTTCAGCACACCAATCGGGCTGCATTTTCATGCCATTTGCACTGAGACTTAAACCATCTTCATCCAATACCAATGCCATATCAGGATTCAAACGTAAAAATCTTGAGTTAATTTTCTCTACAACATGACCCTCAAGTTTTACATCTAGTTCAGCAAAACGAGCTTGAAGTTGCTGAAATGAGTGTTCATATTCTGCTTGATACCAACATATCATCCTCATTACCAATGCACCCAACCTGTCCACCATGTTGCAAGGATAAATACCCCAAAACCGATACGATAATACGCGAATGCCGTAAAATCGTGTTTAGAAACATATCGAATCAAGGCACGGATCACGATCAAAGCAGAAATAAAAGCAACCACAATCCCAACTGCAAGTACTGCTAAATCATTACTATGTAAATCATTTCGCATTTTATACATATCGAGTAAACCTGCACCCATCAGTACAGGGATCCCTAAGAAAAATGAAAATTCAGCAGCAGCTTTACGTGATATCCCTAAAAATAAAGAACCAATTATCGTTGAACCCGATCGTGAGGTACCAGGGATCAAAGCAAAACATTGAATCAGTCCAATCAACGTTGCTTGCTTAAACGTCAAATCATCCACTTCAGAACTGACAACTAAATGCTGGCGTCTTTCCGCCCAAAGAATGATAAAACCACCAACGATTAAAGCGATAGCAACAGTAATGGCATTAAATAAATACGCTTTAACCACATCACCAAATGTTAATCCAATGATCACAATAGGAATTGAAGCAATAATTAAATTTAGGCTTAAACGTCGACCTTGCTCCTGACCTTTCATTGCTCCAATCAAAGCACCCCATAATTTGCCCCAATACTCATAAATAACTGCAGCAATCGCACCGATCTGAACTGCAACGGCAAACATATCTCTTTTTTCTACAGTCCAAAAATCGAGCAACTGTCCAGACAAAATAAGATGACCTGTACTTGAGATAGGTAAAAACTCTGTTATGCCCTCAACCAATCCCATTATGGCTGCTTTAAATAGCAATAAAAGATCCATAACTCACCTTAATTTGGTTTGCCCTGATCAGCAATTTTTTTCCAAGCGTCATCACGTAAATAAACTGGCAAGGCATGTTCTGCGTCAACCCATTTTTGTTGAGTTGCATAAACTCTTGCGATGGTTGCGATATCGTGCGCAGTTGCTTTGATATCAGCAACAGTTTCATTCAACGCTTGGGAGTCATCTTTTTGCATAAACTCTATAAGAGTTGCACCTGAACCAATTGGTGTAAACTTACAGTATTCGCTAGCACGCTCATAAGCTAATAGTTTTTCTTCATCGATTGCTTGCATAATCCCAAACTGATCTAAGCTGTAATTCGCAATGTACACTTCTTGCATTCGTGCATCTAAAACAGCAGAAACTTGTTTCAAACCGGTTAATCGATATGCTGCTTGAGCTAAAGCTTGTAAAGTAGAAACAGGTATAACAGGCAAATCATGCGACCATGCCAAAGCCTGTGCAACTGCAGCATTGATGCGCACACCACTAAACGAACCAGGACCTCGGCTAAATGCAATTGCTGTTAAATCAGAAAGTTGGGTCTGAGTCTGAATTAAAGCCTGCTCTGTTAAAGGCAAAATGGTTTGAGTTTGTGCCTTTGTTCGCTCATCCAACTGAAAATAGAGTTCTTGTGTGTCATCAATTAGTGAAACTGAACACTGCTCATTTGCAGTTTCCAATGCAAGCAATTTCATGCAAAAACCTTGGTATAAAAGAGATGAAAAACGTCGAGTATCATACTCCACTCAGACATCATAGGCGAGCTGTTCTATTTTTATGGATACAAAAAAGCCAAGCATTCACTTGGCTGAGTTCATATCAATTTATCTGAAGTGCTTTAGAAATTAAACGCTTCTAAATTTAGGAAGTTTTTAAAATGCTCGGCATAATGTAAGGCACTCATTCGTAGTTTAACCGCACCTTCATCATCTACAGTTTTAACTATTTTACCAGGTGAACCCATTACGACAGAATTATCAGGGATCACTTTACCTTCTGGAATTAATGCGTTCGCACCAATAATACAATTCTTACCAATCACAGCATTATTTAGAATCACCGCATTAATACCAATTAAAGAATTATCACCGATGGTACATCCATGTAACATCGCCTGATGGCCAATCGTAACGTATTCACCAATATTCAATTCAATACCAGCATCTGTATGCAAAACAGCGTTCTCTTGAACATTCGAGTAATTACCGATTCGAATTAAACAGTTATCTGCTCTAACGACAGCACCAAACCAAACACTCACTTCACGCCCTAATTCGACCTGACCAATCACAGTTGCTGTCGGTGCAACCCAACCATCCCAAGGTTGTTGAAGCGCTTTAGGAGTAAATTCTTTATATTTGTACATCATTTTTTAAAACTCTACTTTTCAAAGTGAAATTAAAACTTAGCTAGACCAAAGTTAGGTGGATTAACTAGAAATGGCCATTTTTTTTGATAGCCTAAACCGTATTGGAATAATGAAACGAGCATTCTTGCGGTGAGACCCCACACGACCTCACTTTCAACTTGCATGCTTGGAAAATATAGAGATTGACGAGCTAATCTAACTTCATAAGGTAAAGGAGGAGCATCGATTAATTGTTTTAATGGTACAAAGAAAATACGATCAATTTCTGAGGGCTGTGCAATAAGGTTTACTTCCGCAGGGATTAAACCAACAATTGGTTTAACAGACAATCCACTCCGCGCTCTTTGAATCGGTAAATCACCCAATAATTTAACATCGAAAGGATTTAGTGCAGTTTCCTCTTGAGCCTCACGTAAAGCAACAACAATATTGCTTGTATCGCTAGGATCACGTTTACCACCAGGAAAAGAGACCTCACCTGCATGTTGAGATAAATGAATTGAACGACGTGTCAATAAAACTCTAGGCTGAGTCTCCTGCGTAATTGCAATTAAGACTGCTGCATCAGCTTGTTGAATTCGTTTGGAAAATCGCAACCGTTGTTCTAATAGCTGTATTAACGATCCCTCTTCCATGCTACTCATCCCTCTTTGAATGCTTTTCTTATCCACCAACATCATAGCCGAAATTTTACTGAGGAACATAGCTGATCCTAATGCGAATTCATAAAAATTCAGTTATGCTGAGTTATCTCTAGGATTGATGATAATTATGAGCTTTTGTGTAGCGTGTGGACATCAAACTGAAGCAAAAATTCCATTAGGTGATCATAAAACACGTCTTGTATGTACAAATTGTGGCAATATTCATTATGAAAATCCCAAGGTTATTTGTGGTGCTTTAGCCCTATGGGATGACAAAGTTTTACTGTGTCGACGAGCAATTGAACCGCGCTATGGGTTATGGACCTTACCTGCTGGTTACATGGAATTATTTGAAACTATGGAACAAGGTGCGGCTCGTGAAACACGTGAAGAAGCGGAAGCAGAAGTCGAAATAGAACAACTTTATTGTATGTACAATATTCCGCGTATTGGACAGATATACGTATTATTCAAAGCACATATTAAACAAGGTTTCTTTGGAGCAGGTGAAGAAAGTATTGAATGTCGTTTATTTGAAGAACATGAAATCCCATGGTCTGAACTCGCATTTCCAAGTGTTGAACAAACATTGAAACACTATTTTTCTGATCGTAAATCAGGAACATTCACAACTCATCTAGAAACGTTGGGTACTCGTTTAGACCATACGGGTTAAAAAAAAGACCGCTTAACGCGGTCTTTTTTATATTACGACTTAACTTTAATTGCCTTACATGCTGGGATAGATTGATCTGCAATCTTAATACTTACCGAACCAGAGAAACGTTTCGCTAATTCACGTTCTTCTGCTGTAGGAGCTACGTATTTATTTTTTTCCTCTGTGGTCAAATCATCATATAAACGATTATATACATCTACAAAATATGCATAAGTATTTGACCATGTCACTGTATTATTTGAGAAATTCGTTAAATTAATGCCCGTTGCTTGACCTGCAAGAAGGTTATTGATATTGATTTTCGCCCCAGTGCCTGCAGTTACGTTCAAGCCAAACATTACTCCATTGATATTTCCAAATTTAGGATTAGACAATATCGCTCTCACACTGATTGATTTATCATTCGTTGAAAATAATGTCGCTCCCGTTGTACCAATTCGGAACTGTTTTTGATCATTACTATCTGTGATTGAACCATCACTATTCACTGTCTTCACACTGCCACAAATACCAGACATATCTGTAGCTGTTGAATTCGCTTTGATATCTGTACGAATATCACCATCTTCATCAATGACAATTCCTAAATCAACTGGAGCTAGGTTTGCTTCATTGCTGAATCTGAATGTTAAAGTAGCATACAAAGGGAAGATATATTGCTGATTTGATGCAACATTATTTCTAGTTTTAAAAATGTCTTTAGCTAAATAACTCGAAGGATTAATCTTAACAATATCAACAGTTCCATTATAGTTAGTACTTGATATAGCCTGTTTCCATAAACCAAGATGAGTTGTGTCAACGGTATCCGTATCTTTGGCTTTAATCAATTGTTTATAAAAGTTAGTTGTACCAGGTATAGTATTTCTATTGATTAGCTTACCTTGATATATCAATAAGTCTTCAGCTGAATTATTTTCTGAAATTTTAAAACGTAAAGGTTTATTTGTATTTACTTGCATATTGATCGGATCAAGCCAATCCTTTTGCGCATCTACTTGTAATTTAATTGGTTTTACCTTTGTAATCAAGGTAATTGGAGCAACAACCAACCCATTCGTTATAGTTGCAGCTCCCTTCCATTGTTGACCATTACCGATTGTATATCCCTGTCTATCAGATAATAGAAAAAAACTTCCCATTGAATGCAATAGATTAGTGTCATTATCTACGCATTTTGAAGTCAATTCTTTATTACAACCGAAGAACCCATCTGGGCGGAAATTATTAACACTTGTACTTTCACCACCAGCTTTATATGCCGGTAAATCAGCTTGCCAAACACCCGTGTTAACCAAGTTTAAAAGACGAATTAATAGAGCATAGGCTTGGTCGTCAGAAACTTTTGATACATCTAACCAAGGTTGTAAAAGTGTAATATATTCGCCAGACAATAATTCATTAACACCAATATCTTTAGTGACATTCACTAATAAATCTTTCTTCTCTTCAGTAAATTCTATCGGTTGTATATCTCCAACTACATTGTCATTTCTTTCAACGCCCAGACTATGCATAATTCGAATCAGCGCAACAGCAACTCGAATAGTTTCATCATTTTTATCAAGAGAATTTGGCATCTTGCCAGTTAATGCCGTAGCGAAATCTATTAATCGAATATGTGGAAGAGTTGCTGTTTTTAACTTAGAAATTGTATCTAACTTAATCGTACCAAGGTTGATTTTTCGAGCTGAAGAACCTTGAATATAAAAACTTGCTTCATCCCCTAGCTTACATGCTCCAGTAACAATATTACCGTCTAATTTAGTCGCAAAATGATTGATTTTATCCGTACTACAATCAAAATTTATTCCAGAAACAGGATAATCAAGCACAAATTTCAGACAATCACTTGCTGACACGTCACAACTTGTATTAGATGTAACACCATCAACGCCTTGGTTTGGATCTTCATTTATTTTAGCACTTTCACCACCACAAGCTGTCATCATTGCAGCAATTATAGATAGGCTTAATGGTAATATCGTTTTTTTATTCATACTAAAATTCATCCTAATATTTACTGTATAACAGAGATTTTTATCTGTCCTTGATTTGAAAGCTCTTGTTCTGGTACATCAACTGCTGAGGCTAATGGTGTCATCATTACATAGTGTGCTGTTTCTGGGACACGCAATACACCTTGAATAGCAGCATGCTTGAATGTTGTTTCATGTACAGTTTCATTTTTGAAACCACTTACACCTTCTTGGATACAACCTTTTTTATCTAAGAAGATAACAAGTGGCCAATAATATACTGGTTTATTATTACTGGAAGCATAGGAATCAATCTGAATATATGTAATCGGATTGTCTAGTTCAACTAATTCGTATTCAAATTTCTCTTTTAGAGGTTTTCTTGGCCATAAACCAATATCTTTATTAAGACTAAGCTTTTTAATTGATTTTGTATAATTTTCAACAAAACAACGATCTTCTTCAAATGCTAATGCTAAGTCTTCTGGTGTTAATCTTACATAATTTGTAGAAAGTGTAATCGCTTTACTCGACTCGATTGGGCGACTCATTATGCGATCTAACATTGAGCGACTAACCCCTTTTTTACGCTCAATAGTTTCTAAACGTCCACTCCCATCAGGCATAGTATAAAAACGCTTTTTCCCTTCTAGATTAAATTCTTGACCTTCTAAATATTCATTATTTACATATGACACACCATCTATACTGGTAAAACCATCTTTTTGCTGTGCAGATGTATTGGACTCTTTTTTCAGTTCTTTATTATTGATTGGAGTAACAACTTTTGAATCTTTTTCTTTTTGATTTATATCTTTAGTCTTTAGTTTTTTAGATTCTAATGTTTGAACAGATTTCGATTCTTGTGACAATGGAATCTCAATTGTAAGTGTCTTTTGGGACTCAACATTTTGCTCAACAATTGCTGGTTCAATCTTTTCTATTTTACGCGTATTACTTATGTCACTCTGGATATTTCTATTTTGAGAGTTAGACAGTTTTACTGGCGTTTCGACTTTATTTTCAATAATTTTATTGGGTAAGGTCGATTCTTTCTCAATATTTCTAACCTGAGATTGAAGTTGTTGTGAGGTATCCTTTTTAGGCACAATCATTGGGCGTCCATCTGGGCCAATGATTGTATAGAACCCATCTGCATACACATTTTGTCCAGACACTATGCTAATACCAATCATTAGCATAGCGTATTTAGACATTTGAATATTTTTCTTAAGCATTACCATCTAGTTCTATAATTAATACCAAGTAAAGTGACTTTGGTATTTGTTTTAATATCTAAACCTGCGTACGGATTCAGTAAGATATTATCTACACCCGTTTTGTTCGCAAGGCTACTTGTATTGGCTGGAATATCATCGCGACTACGTAAGAAACCAATAGATAAATCTAAATCTGTATCTTGATCAAAGCGATAGCCTACACCAAGCCCAAATAATTGTGCGTTGTTGATCGGAACCATTGTATTTCGCTTATCATCAGGAATAGAACTTGTCCGTGGTTCATAACCGATACGTAGCTTTAAACGATCCGTGGCAGAATATTCAAAACCAATCCCCCAACGCCACGAAGATTGGAAATTTAAAGGTAATGCTAATGAACGATCAGTAACATCCCCAGATAATAATTTCGCGACTTTTAATAATGATATTTGTCGATCAAATTCAAATTTAAACTTATCCCATGCTGAGAAATCAGTCCAACCAATATCGAAATTCATTTGTAAATCTGGAAATATTTTGTATTTTATTCCTGCTTTAAAATGCTGAGGATATTTAAAGTCCATCGCAACAAGACCAGATTCGATATTAGGTACAAATCCAGGCAAACCCAAAATTGCAGCAAGAATTTGTCCTGTAGCTGAAGAGTTTAGTCCAGCGATTAGCTCTTGAGAAGCGTTCGCATTATTTATAAGATACTTCCCTTTTAGACGCATTTTAGCTTCGCTTTGGTAAACCATACCAAAACTAAAATCATCTGTAGGTTCCCATAGTAAACCTAAATTATAACTGGGACTCAAAGACTGTTCTAAGGATACATCTAAAGCGCCCAATTTATTAAATGGATTTAGGCCCTCTTGAGCATTACAAATACCAAATAACAGTAAGTCAGTAATAATATCGCCATTATCTTTAAATGGACCACACACCACTTCATCGACCATACGCAACACACCAATCATCTCATTGGGGAAACGTAAATCTGTCTTCATCGCAATCGCTTGATAAGACATACCAAAAGAGGCGCCAATCGCTAAGTGATCATTCACTTGATATCCAAATGAAGGAGAAAGATAGGTAATACGTTCTAAAGCAACTTGTTGCCCCATGAAATTACCAGGATTACCACTTTCGGCACCAAAGCCAGCTACAAGTGGCGCATAAACTGCTGTTGCATAGGTAACTTTAGAACCAGGAGGTTTATAGGCTATACCCGCTGTCGGAGCTGCTAAAGGAGCATTAGGACCAAGATCAACAATTTTCTTGAGTACTGGAACATAAATACTGGCATATTCCACATCACCAGAAACAGTGCCTTTAAAATCTGTACAGATTCCTGTATCAACTTCAGGTCCATCATTACAAACTAAAGGATCATCTGAATAACCGAAAACATTATAACCTGCAGGTGCGGTAAAATCTCTTTTAATTGCAAAGTTCGCAAGAATACCTTGAACATCAGTTTGCAAACCATCGATTTTAGCAAGAGCAGCTGGGTTAAAATGAACGGCACTAATACCTGGTGGATCTGCAGTAACAGCATTTCCAAGTGATAAAGACCTAAGATCTACAGATAAGTCTTGACCCAATTGTGCATGAGTAAAATTCGAGAGTCCCGCGACTAGGATACCAATCGTTAAAGGACATAACTTAGGATATTTCACCATTGTGTCTCCTTAACGTAGTTTTTTACCAAAACCAATAATATCTAACGGGAATGAAAGTCCTAATGAAACATCTGGTGCATCTTCTGTTAAACCAATTCCAACAGTTCCATTCACGATTGTTTCTGGGGAAACACGTACACCTAAAGCAAAAGAAAGAGTGGAACTACTTTGATCAGCTGATTTAAAACTTTCACCTTCGCTAAAATAAAATTTAGCACCAGTATTAAAGCTTTGTTGGTAAGACATCGTTAGAGATACATCGTAATTGAACGAGTAAGCAAAACCAAAAGCAAAACCACCGCTTAAACCTGGGTCAAAACTTTCTAAGGTACGACTACCACGCAGTTGATTTAGACCTGTCTCTTTGAGACCATAATTGGCTGAAACTGATGTAAATAAAACAACTGGATCAATATATTTACGTGTACTAGCACCAACTCCTACAGAGTAGTAGCCCTTACCTGTTGATAACTCATCAATACCAATTTCATATGGGCTATCACCCGTTTTGGTCGATAAACTACCAAATAAAACTAAAGGTAGTCGCCCTTGTTTAAGCGGAAAAGGTTCCCAACGTGCACCAAATGATAAATCCCCCAAGCCTGCTGCGGTTTCATCCTGTAATAAATCTTTTTTTGCTACAAATGGTAATGATGCAGACAATGTAACATTGTCAAGTAAGCCATATTGAACTGTAAAAGTATTGGTTAATGTATGATTTGCATCTTCTTCAACACGAAGCCGAGCTAAAGTACTCGTACTATCATCAGTCGCTAAGTCAAGGCGACTATCGCGATAATAGGTATAGTCAATATCATAATAAGATGAGAAAACACCTTTTTTGATTAAAGAATACTGACGTTCATTTGAAGTGAATACTTCTTGTAAATTAGTTTCCTTAGTCGCATCACCTTCTTGCTTCTGCAAAGCATTTGCAGCTTCACTTGCATCATTTGCAGGAGTGGTAGATGTAGCTTCAGCTACAACTGGTGTACTTTGTGTTGCCGACTCATTGATTTGAGTCTGTTCTACATTCGCAACTTCAGTTTGGTCTTCAGCATAAAGGGTCGTCGCTATAGCACTTAAACTTAATGCTAATACACTCACATTCATCCATTGATTGTTCATTATGACATCCTACATCTATTAAATTCTGAGATTATTTACGCTTATAGTACATACGCATGTATGTAGTGATCGGTTTATTGTAGTTCTCTGAGTTTGGATCAGCATCAAGTACCCTACGCATTGTAGAAGCTTTATCAGCAAGTTTCTCAAACTTTTGCGTAGGGAATTGAATTTCAGCCAAAGCATATCGATTGACTGTAGCATCATCTACGTGGCGCATGTCTTCATCTTTTAATGCAAATAGATTTTTGCGATATTGCTCAGGAACATCTACGATAAATAAGGTATTGTTATCCCATACTTCTCGAAATCGAGTTTCATCAAAACTTATATTTCCAAGAGCTGGATCTGCAACATACACGCGCCCATCTTTATAAGCTTTATAAACAACAAAATGTTTAAATCCTGCATAAGTTATCGGGACAATAGCTGGTTGCTTTAAAGCTGCTAAATCAGAGAATTCGCCACGATATCCGCCACTATTTAGACCTAATGCTGTTACAAATCGCTTCATATCTAAAAGAGAGAAACTTCTTCTTTCAATGATTCGTTGATATTCACCGTATTGAAGTAGACCACTCATCGTCTGCTGCTCTGTGAGCTTTAGACCACCGTACCCATTTAAAAGTGTCGTCAATGCCGCCGAACCGCAACTATAGTCATATGCTTGACGTACGATGCCTCGAAACTGATCTTCAACTGCTGGTTTTATAACAACCGCTTCTCGATGATTACGAGTAAATGAAGAATTCCTAGAATCTAAAGTTTCAGTATAATAAACTGTTCCTTCAGGTTTTTTTTCTATTTCAAAGGCTTGCGTTGTAAAGTAATACATCAATGCAGAGCCTAGAGCTATCTCTAACATAATTCTCTTTTCTTAACAGCGGCATAATTTGCCTTATTCATTTTATTCTTAGCGTCACTGACACTACTTCCCTGTGTGATGAAGATACCGTTTTTTATAAAAAAAAACAGCTTTTTTTTAGCTTTTTTTGATGAAATGTTATTTCTTTTACATATCTTCGTGTATTTCAAAGGAAATATGTAACAACTTCACTTTCAAATAGAAAATTAATATCTAGCTTAAAACCACTTTTCTTCAAAGATTAAAAAAAGCGCAATATATGCGCTTTTTTTAATCAACAAATCAACTTAGTAACCAGCAATTGTAATCGTAGTTTTGCCAAGTTTAAGACCTTGGATTTCTACATCACCAATTGAAGCATTTGTAGAACCAGTCGCAGCAGCACCTAAACGTACAGCTTTAACATATACATCATTACCAGCTGTGCTGTTGTTCTTAATTTCTAAACCAGTGCTTTTAACTGAGATACCTAAATCAACATCAATTGCGCCGCCACCAGCACCACGAACATGTAAACCATCAAGATAGATCTGACCACCACCAGCAGCATCATTGATACCTAGGTTAGTGATGTTAAGACCGCTTAGAGAAGATTTAACAAGAACCATAGCACCTTGTGGAGTAGCACCTAATTGTACGTTAGCTGCAACTTTACCCATATCCAATGTTAAACCAGTAAGGATTTGGTTCTCAGTTCCTGTAGTACCACGACGGATATTAGCAGAAGCTAAATCAGGAGCTGCACCAGAAGCACCAACACTGATTGCACCAACTTTAACTCGAAGTGCTGCAACATTAGCACCGATATTTAGGAATGCGCCACCAGCTAAAGCATCACCAGCATCAGTATCAATTTTTAAATTAAGCAAGTTAGTTGATGCAGTACCATCAAAGTTATCAGCACCACCGGTAGCTTGCAGACCTAGACCAGCAATATGAATTGCACCCGGAGTTGCTTTACCACCTAAGTTCACACCATTAAACGCAGCAGTAGTAGCTAAACCGTCGTTATCATGTACGTATAAACCTTCGACAAAAATACCTTTCTGTACAGCAGTAGCATCTGTAACAGTAGTAACACCTGTCATGAAGTTTTCTAAAGCAGCATTGGTACCAGCACCGATACCAATATTGATACCATCTTGACCAGTAGCAGAGCTAAGTGCAGCATCATCCATCGCTTGCATAGCCATTGCATTTGCGCTAATCGCCATTGAAGAAACTAAAGCTAGTTTAGTAAACATTTTCATTGAGCACTCTCCCAAGAGCATTTATTTTTTGACTTACACTACTCTAAACTGTCCACTGTTGTTTTTTTCTTAAATGACAACTTGAACTTACGATCCTTGAGTAGTTCGCTTAGCAAGTACTAAATTACCTGTTTGTTATTTTATGTTCAACTCCTGTTAACCGCTTTTTAGTAATAAACCGATAAACGGCATAAAAAATACACTACTGCATTACAACTCTTAGTCAGCAATAACATTGTGAATTATCTGTATATTTATAAGATCATTTTTTAAAAAACAAGTATACATTTCTCTCAGTTCTCCATTTATCTGAATGGATAAGATATTTACATAAATGTTAACAATGACACTTTTTGCCATTTTTATGCATTTAAATTACTGATAATGACAATTTTTATGAGATGAATCACAATTACTGTTTAAATGATTTTCGTATTACAACCTGTTTTTGAAAAATTCCGATGATTTCTCACTATTGTAGTACAATTATTTCTTATGATTTGCATGTGTTATTTTCAAGTTTATGAGCCAGTTTCAGCAAAAACTCAATATTTCATCTCTCTCTATCTCTGAAATTCTATTTCAGCTGAGGGATCTGATTGGTTTGGTTTATTTGCATGATCAAAACTCACCTATTATTAGTTTTTTGCCAAAACATTATTTAATCTTCGAAAATTCAACATCACAACAATTCACTCAACTTGAGTTAAACCAATATCATCAAATTACGCATCCTTTATCGATCATCAATTTTGCTCAGTTTACGAAAAAAACAATATCAGCAATCGAATCCATTTCTTTTAAAGGTGGATACATCGGCTTTATAAGTTATGACTATTGTTCAAACTTATGCGTTAAAACTGCTATGCGCTCTCAACCCAGTCTTTTTTTAGGTGAATATTCAAGTTATCTTAAATATCATAATGGTGAATGGTATTTCTATGACAATGAAAAAAATTCAGTAAAAACCTATAATTATATTCTATCCCTTTTGTCTAAAAATAAATCAGATCAACTTGAATCATTATCTTTACAGGATCAATGTACACCTCGTTGGTCTAAAACCAAGTATTTACAAGCATTTAGCAGAATTCAAGACTATATTAAAGCTGGTGATTGTTATCAAATAAATTTAACTCAAGAGTTTACAGCAAAAGCGAAAGGCTCCCTACTTAGTAAATCAAATGATTTTTGGCAATTAACTCATGCACCATATGCAGGCTATGTAAAAATTAATGAATTCGAACTTTTAAGTTGTTCACCAGAGCTATTCATTGAATTTGATAATAAAAATAAAATTAAAACTCGACCAATCAAAGGTACCATGCCAAGACACCAAGATCCTGAACAAGACCTTATTTCAAAAGAAAAGTTAACAAATTCAAAAAAAGATCAGGCTGAAAATGTGATGATTGTGGATTTGCTAAGAAATGATTTAAGTGTGTATGCAGAAACTGGTTCAGTAAGAACAACAAAATTATTCGAAATTGAAAGTTTTAATCAAGTTCATCATATGGTGAGCGAAATCACCGCGACATTAAAAGAAGAAGTTAATCCGATGCAAATGTTGCTATCAGCACTTCCAGGAGGCTCAATCACAGGGGCACCAAAGATTCGCGCAATGCAAATTATCGATGAGCTTGAAGAATCTCCACGCGGTGCCTATTGCGGAAGTTTAGGATATTTTAATTACGATGGTACAGGTCGCTGGAATATTTTAATTCGTAGTATTCAAAAAAATCAGGACAATCTTTCGATTTGGGCTGGTGGTGGAATTACTATCGCATCTGATGCGGAAGCCGAATACCAAGAATGTTTTGATAAAGTTTCTGCCATGCTTGATCTACTCAATACATGGCAGAAATAAAATAAGCTACTTCAAGATTAACTAATCAGCATTTTTAATGTATCAACTAGGCGCTGATTTTGTTCATCAGTACCAATCGTAATACGCAAAAATTGATTAATTCTTGGTTTGTTGAAATAGCGAACAATAATACCTTGCTCACGCAATTTTTCTGCAAGTTGTGCTGCATCGTGTAGGGAGTGTGTAGCAAAAATAAAGTTTGCTTTTGAAGGTAAAACATTAAAACCTAGCTCAGTTAGGTTAGCTACCAATTTTTCACGACTTGCAATGACTTTCTCACATTGTTCTTGAAAATAATCTTGATCTTCAAAAGATGCTACAGCTGCAGCAATTGCAAAACGGTCAATTGGGTATGAATTGAAACTATTCTTAACCGCTTCAAGTGCAGCAATCAAATGGGCTTGTCCAATTGCAAATCCAACACGTAATCCAGCCAGTGAACGAGATTTAGAGGTTGTTTGACATACAACCAAATTCTCATAACGACTTACAAGTTCAACGGCTGATTCTGCTCCGAAATCTACATAAGCTTCATCAATAACTATCACACGATTTGGATTAGCTTTTAACACTTGTTCAATTTTGTCCAAACCTAATGCAATACTCGTTGGTGCATTTGGATTAGTGATAATGATGCCACCATTTTCCTGTTCATAATCTGAAATATCTATTTCAAATTTTTCATTCAATGGAATTTGCTTTGTTTGAACACCAAAAAATTGACTATAAACTGGATAAAAACTATAGGTTATATCTGGATATAGAATTGGTTCTTGCTGAATGAAAAATGCTTTAAAAATATGAGCAAGCACTTCATCAGAACCATTTCCTACGAAGACTTGGCTAACATCAACATTTTGTTGTTTAGCGATTGCTTGTTTTAAAGCCGTAGCATCTGGATCAGGATATAAACGAAGGGCATCAGCTTGATGAGTCAAAACAGCTTGCACTGCATCAACCACTTTTGGTGATGGTGGATAAGGATTTTCGTTTGTATTCAGTTTCAATAAATTCTGTATTTTTGGTTGTTCACCAGGTACGTAAGGCTCTAAATCACGAACCTCAGGACTCCAAAAACGCATTTGTTCAATTGTAAATGCCATTTTATATACTCTCAAAACTCTCTAAAAAGGAACTTTATCAGCCCCTATATTCGTGGGTTAGCTATTGATAACGATAACGAGCTGATCGAGCATGTGCATCGAGATTTTCTTCCACCGCCAATATGTCTGCTGCTTTTGCTAAGGTTTTGACACCTTCTTTTGAGCACATAATTAAGCTTGAGCGTTTCTGAAAATCGTAAACACCAAGCGGTGAGGAAAAGCGAGCTGTACCAGATGTTGGTAGGACGTGATTAGGCCCCGCACAATAATCACCTATTGCTTCAGGAGTATAGCGCCCCATGAATATTGCGCCCGCATGGCGTATTTTTTGACTCATCAACTCTGCATCATCTAGACATAACTCTAAATGCTCTGGAGCAACTTGGTTGATAAGATCAACTGCTTCTGCACGATTCTTCACAAGCACTAATGCGCCACGATTTTCGATAGAAGTTCGAGCAATATCTGCCTTTGGCAGTTCGTTCAAATGCTTTTCAATTGCAATTTCCACAGCATTTAAAAGATTCTCATCGGGTGTAATGAAAATTGATTGAGCCACAGTATCATGCTCTGCCTGAGACAATACATCCATTGCCAACCATTCAGCATTATTTTCACCTTCAGCATAAACAAGAATTTCTGAAGGACCTGCGATCATATCAATGCCCACTTGACCGAAAACTGCTCTTTTAGCTGCGGCAACAAAGCGATTACCTGGCCCAGTAATTTTATCCACCGCTGGTATTGTTTCAGTACCATAAGCCAGAGCTGCAACAGCTTGTGCACCACCTATTGTAAAAACTCGGCTCACACCAGCTAAATATGCTGCTGCTAATACCAATGGATTAAGTTCACCATTGGGTGCAGGAACAACCATAATAATTTCAGGTACGCCAGCAACATGGGCTGGTAAAGCATTCATAAGTACAGACGATGGATAAGAGGCTAAACCACCAGGTACATAGATCCCAACACGATCAAGTGGAGTGACTTTTTGGCCTAATGTATTTCCCAAATCATCAACATAAGTCCACCCTTCTTGCTTCTGAGCTTGATGAAATGAACGAATTCGTTTTGCTGCTAATTCAAGTGCATCACGAGTTTCAATGGTTAAACCCTCAAAAGCGGATTTGAGTTGTTCTTGGCTGAGCTCTAAGTCTGAGAATTGATGCGCAGGATGTCGATCGAACTGTTGCGTTAACTTAAGTACATGCTGATCACCGTGTTGACGAACATCGGCAATAATTTGGTCTACGGTTTGTACTAATTGAGGATCATTTACAGTTTCAAATGCTAATAGTTCAGCAAATATCTGCTTAAAATTTTGATCCTGAGTCGATAAACGTCGCATCAATTTACCCACAAGGCGAAAAAGAGAAGAATAAGTTTACTCTTTTTCGAAGTCCTTGTGGGCATCATATCAACATCTATCACTCAGTTTTCATAGGAAATCACGTTTAACGTGATTGGACTGCTTGTTCAAGTTGAGTCAAAATTGGATTTAATAAAGCTTGTTTACGTTTAAAACTCGCTTTATTGACAATAAGACGCGAAGAAACTTTACAAATCTCTTCTAATGGCTCTAAACCATTGGCGCGTAAAGTATTGCCCGTATCAACGACATCGACAATATAATCACCCAAGCCTACTAATGGCGCAAGCTCCATTGAACCATAGAGCTTAATCACATCAACTTGTTCACCTAAGCTCGCATAATATTGACGCGTCAAATTGACATACTTCGTCGCAATCTTCAAACGTCCTTTCGGGCGTTCCATTCCAACTTTGCCAGCAGTCATTAATTTACAATTGGCAATTTTCAGGTCAAGTAACTCATACACATGTTGAGCTCCATGTTCCATTAATACATCCTTACCCGCGACACCAAAATCTGCTGCACCGTTTTCCACATATGTTGGCACATCAGAAGCACGTAAAATCAAAATACGTACTTTCTTATGTGTGGTTGGGAAAATCAATTTACGAGATTTATCAGGATCTTCAAGTAAATTTATGCCTGCATTTTCAAGTAATGGCAATGTTTCTTTTAAGATACGACCTTTACTGAGTGCTAAAGTTAAACCATGATCAAAATTACCCATTACATCAAAATTCGGATCATCGTTTCTTAAGTCATTCATCCTTTTACTCGCTTAATCTGAGCGCCTAAACTTTGCAATTTTTCTTCAACATGTTCATAGCCACGATCTATATGGTAAATACGATCAATTAGTGTTTCACCTTCTGCAACTAAGGCTGCAAGCACTAGTGAAAATGAAGCACGTAAATCTGTAGCCATAACAGGTGCAGCCTGAAGTGTTTCCACACCAGTTACGATCGCATCATGGCCTTCTACCTGAATATTTGCACCCATACGTGAAAGTTCAGGGACATGCATAAAGCGATTTTCAAAAATTGTTTCAGAAATTGTCGCAAAACCACGACCAATTGCATTCACGGCCATAATTTGAGCTTGCATGTCAGTCGGAAATTCCGGATGAGGCAATGTTCTAAAACTAACAGCTTTAGGACGTTTCCCTTGCATGTCTAGTTCAATCCAATCATCGCCACGAGTAACTTCCGCACCCATTTCTTCGAATTTGTCTAATACAGCTTCTAATAATGCTGGATCTGTATGCGTCGTTTTGATACGACCACCAGTGATCGCTGCAGCAGCTAAATATGAACCAGTTTCGATACGATCCGCTACGACTGCGTATTCACAACCATGCAGACTTTCAACACCAGTTACTACCAAAGTGTCTGTATCAAGGCCTTCAATTTTTGCACCCATTTTAATTAGCATTTGGGCGAGGTCTGTAATCTCAGGCTCTCTAGCAGCATTACGAATTGTGGTAACACCATCTGCTAAAACAGCAGCCATCAAGATATTCTCTGTACCACCCACGGTCACCATATCAAAAACGACTTCACCGCCTTTTAATCGACCATCAACCGAAGCATGAACATATCCATTTTCAACTTCAATATGTGCACCTAACGCTTCCAAAGCTTTTAAATGCTGATCAACTGGACGTGAACCAATTGCACAACCACCTGGTAATGATACTTTTGCGTTACCATAACGTGCTAATAATGGACCTAACACTAAAATTGAAGCACGCATTGTTTTCACAAGTTCGTATGGTGCAAATTGATTATCTAATGTTGATGCATCAGCACGAACCGTATCCCCTTCATAGGTCATGGTAACGCCAAGACCCGCTATTAATTTAACTAATGTATTTACGTCTTTTAAGTTTGGCACATTGGTTAAAGTAGTCGGAGAGTCCGCAAGAATAATTGCAGCGAGTAAAGGTAAAGCTGCATTTTTAGCACCAGAAATGCGTACTTCACCTTCGAGCTTAACACCGCCCGTAATTAAAAATTTATCCATTAATATTTAAGCTCCGAAAAGGCTTGCTTTACGCCATTCGTCTTTAGTCATTGCACGAATAGTAACTGCGTGAACTTCACCACTCGCGATATAAGAATTAAGAGGTGCATATACGGCTTGTTGACGTGTAAGAGTTCTCTTTCCTTCAAATTGATCATCTACAATACGAAGGTCGAATTTTCCAGCTTGTCCACTCACTGCTACTTCTGCTTCAGGGAAAGCTTCTTTTAAAATTTGCGTGAGCTGTTCACTATTCATTACAAGACCTCTTATACAGCCAATGGTGTAAAACCGCATATTTTACTATAACTTTTTCACATTATTCAGTAAGCAGTTTCTTTTTTTAAAAATAAAAAAAAGAGGCTATCAAAATTAGCCTCTTTCTTAAAAGCAATTTAACTTAAAACAACCAACTCATGCTGGTAAGAACATTGCATTTTTCTATGTTTAGCAAGCTGTCTTTTTAATTTTTCTGTCAGTTTTTTTATTGAAGTATACATATCATCTGCTGTTGCTTGAGCAAACAGCTCAACCCCTGGTAAACGTATGATGGCCTCAGCTATATGATTGGCACTCCCTTTATGCGAACGCTTATCGATTTGATGATCTTTCGCTAATTTAATTTGCATACTGTTTACTTGATCAAGATGCTTAGTCATTTGACTAAACTTTTCTTTTATATTTTTTTCAATTGCTGGTGTAATGGTTAAATGGTGTCCACGAATTGTTATTTGCATAATTCTATCCCTCACCTTTTCTTAGGATTCAAGAAATAACTAAAACAAATTAATGCACATGAGTGGTTCAGTATCCATTAAATCATTTCAGTGATCTCTCTAGTGACTATTAAAAAAATTCATTATTTCGTCATAATGAGCTATTAGAATAGTCACACCTTAAATTTTAGATCAAGACTTTTCTTTCAGAAGATGAAGGAATATGTAACGATTCTCTATATTTTGCGACTGTTCTACGAGCAACCTCAATCCCTTCTTTTTTCAACATCTCCGCTATTGCATTATCTGACAAAGGCTTACGTGGATTCTCATTAGATACGAGCTTTTTAATCATGGCACGAATTGCAGTCGAAGATGCCTCCCCACCAGAAGTTGTTCCAACATGACTTGAAAAAAAGTATTTCAATTCAAATAACCCACGGGGTGTAAGCATATATTTATTGGTTGTCACACGAGATACTGTTGATTCATGTAGTTCAACTTCTTCTGCAACATCACGCAAAACTAAAGGCTTCATTGCTTCAGCACCTTGCTCAAGAAATGCTCGCTGATGTTCAACAATACAAGTCGCAACCTTCAATAATGTTTTATGACGCTCATCAATACTCTTAATGAAGTTTTTTGCTTCTAACATTTGATTGCGCAAATAAACATTATCGTCACTTTGATCTGCTCGACGAATCATATTGGAATAAAATGAATTAATCCGTAATTTGGGCATTACATCTGGATTTAACTGTACATTCCAATGTTGATCTTTCTTTGCGACAACGACATCAGGTACCTGATACTCTGATTCTTGTTGATCAAACTCCAACCCAGGATAAGGCTTTAAGGTTTTAAGTAGCTCAATTGCATTAGTAAGTTGTTCTTTTGATAATCCAGTTTGTTTCAATAATTTATTTAAATCATTAGAAATCAGCAGTTCATAGTAATTTAAAAGCTGCTTTGCTTCGGCTAAAAAAGGAGTCTTGTCTTTAATTGTTTCTAATTGAATTTGCAAACATTCAGCCAAACTTCTTGAGCCAACACCTATCGGCTCTAAACGTTGAATATGTTTTAAGACAACAATAACCTCATCTTCTTCAACATCTTCGTCGTTATCAACCTCTCGTAACAATTGATTCACAGCAATTAAAATATCTGTCAAATCAGCATCTAGAAATCCCTTATCATCCAAAGAGTCTACAATACAATAAGCAATCAGCTTATCCACCCTAGAAAAATGCAAAAGATTAACTTGTTCTAGAATATGTTCTTTTAAACTAAGGTGAATTTGTCTGTTATCTTCTCTTTCTTCATACTCTGGTGTAGCAAGTGCGGTGGATTGATGCGTATAAATATCATCCCACTCTGTATCAACTGGCAAATCATTTGGTAAATGATCTGCATTCAATTCAGATGTTAAATCTTTATTTTCATTAGCTTCAACACTATTTAAACTTTCAATACTATTATTATCTTCAATTTTTTCGAGCAATGGATTACTATCAAGTTGAATTTGTATCTCTTGCTCCAACTCCAAACTAGAGAGTTGTAAAAGTCGAATTGCCTGCTGCAATTGAGGAGTTAACGATAAATTATTCGCTACTTTCAACCCAACAGATAATTTCATAATCACTTCCTATATTAGAACAAGCAAAAAACATGCCTACAAAATTATTTATAACACAAAGAAACTTGAACAACTATAAGTAAACCTACTTTCAATCTATCCATATGCTCAAAAAACTAGCAAAAGAATATTTGTATAAACTTTATTCGATATATTGCCTAACTAAATTTTCAACCACGCAATAAAAAACACCCCCTCTGCGTATGCGGAGGGGGTGTTTTAGAATTAAAAGCTGGCGATGACTTACTCTCACATGGCAAACGCCACACTACCATCAGCGCGAAGAGGTTTCACTTCTGAGTTCGGGAAGGGATCAGGTGGTTCACTCTTGCTATTGTCGCCAGCAAACTGT